>Ga0065711_1007273_pt1 | contig 29256 bp, 14 predicted proteins | sample Hoacrofraction12_FD_59098 | JGI IMG/M metagenome (GOLD analysis project Ga0065711, IMG submission 59098) | Hoatzin crop microbial communities from Cojedes, Venezuela - Epithelial fraction 12 v2 (version 2) | ecosystem: Host-associated > Birds > Digestive system > Esophagus > Crop | place... | reverse complement strand
TCAAGACCCACCTGGACAAGGTCCTGTGCAGCCTGCTGTAGGTGACCCTGCTTCAGCAGGAGGGTTGGACTAGATGACCCACAGAGGTCCCTTCCAACCCCTACTATTCTGTGATTCTGTGATTCTGTAAAAAGTGAAATAACTGATCCATTATAATTGTCAAAGACAAATGCATAATATAAAGGATCTGTGTAAATAAGAGCAGCAAATTAGATCGGTGCAGTTCTGTCTTTAGTGCTGGTAAGCAGTGGTCTTACTAGTGGTGCTAACAGCGTGCTGCTCATAGCGGGAAGCAGTCAGTCGAACTGCAGAGCGTTACAAGCTGTACACGTGCAGAACTGAATGATCAGGACTTTATACAAATTTCAACTACAACACAGAAGTCAAGAAGCCTTGAATACGTTCCCCAAATTTATGTGGAATGGGAATTAAAGCTAGATGAGGAGGATCCATTCAGAATTATTCTGGCCTCCCCTCTCCATATTCCTTGAATATAAACACCTAGAAATTGTTACCATAAAATTTCTTGGTATTGAGCAAGCGAAAGGCATCTGTTGCACGTGCTTCCCCCCTCCCGCCTTGTGATACCGTATCAATTTCAATGCGCTGTAGATTTTACATAGCTTTTGGCCTTAAAGTTTTAAGCTACTTAAAAGGTTCTTAGGGCTATTTTATGACTTACAACATGTGTGATAGAGATACTGTGGACTCTTTTGCTGCCTCCATGTGTGCTGGCCCAACCTCGAAGGTTACCATGATCCCCGCTGGCCCGCTGACCCTGCAGCTCCCTGTGGTTGTTTTGTTGCTTGCTTGGCAAAGTAGCAAGATAATGGGAGTTATTCCCTGGAGCAAAGGCATGAAGTAGTTTATACTGTGTTGGTAGTTAAGATGCTTGTTGCTACAGATTTGCCCGAAAGATGGACTCAGGACTGTTCCCAGTGAGTAGAATGGGTGCAGTTATCCTGGTTTGGGAGGAAAAAGAGTGCTGCTGTTGCGAGCCGTGCTGGGTCACATCCCCTGCTCTTAGGGGCTAGAGCATGAGCCCTGGCTCTGGCTTGCTGATACAGGAGTAGCTTTGTTATCCTGCTGCCATGGTGATACGCTCATCACTTGGAAGAAGCTGCATCAAACAGTTTCTGCAAATACTCTTACAGGGTTGTAAAAAACTGTGTGAGACCATGGTCATCTTAGCAAAAGTGTGAGCCATCCTGATGAAGAAATGGTATAAAACAGTGTCCCAGATCTGAATACCTCTTTGTCTTTGGTGCTTCTTAGATTTTCTTGCCAGTAGTGTGAGGCAATGAGGCAATGATTTAACATTTTTCTTTAAAATCCTACTGTGTGACTCAGCCTTAGTTCTGGACACCCAAATTCAGTTATTTCTAATTCTTTTCATAAGTTGCCATGATTATACCTAGCAGCAGAAGAAAAAATGTCCAAATTTTATTTGTTTCAGAAGGTAGGCTGTGTAAATGCTTGCTGAAGATTTTCTTATGCTGCATTCTAGTAAATTTTGGGTACTGTATCAGAAAACACAAATTTAAACATATATTTGAAATGTATAAAAGTGTCTAATATGCATTATATTTAAAGTATGCGTATAACCTAAGCGGTGTGTTCACTCTTACTGTTGGATAAAGGGATAGATTTGTCGCTAAATTTCAGAAAAGTTGTTCCTGTTTGAAAAAGTTGTTTGCTGTGCTTTAGATTTTGACAAACTGAAGTAAAATGCTTATAGCTGATTTGTTCTGAAATGCATGAGCTTATTTATTCTGGGATGTGCAACAGTTTGCAAATTTTGGAAGTTTATTTAAAAAAAAAAAGTCAGGCCTCTTCTTTACGCGTACAGGAAAACATTTTTATTACTCTGAAACCTATTACCTCTTAAATGAAATGTCAGGAACAATGGAAATACTATGAAGTTGGTTTTCAGCTGCAACCATGATGTTGCTTCCTTTCCCTTACAGTTTTCCTACTTTCCCATACACTTTCCCACTTTCCTCTTCCTTTATGGAATTTTATTTGTGAAATTTTAATTACAGGGTAATAATGAAAATTAACAAACTAAGTGTGGCAACAGAAGTTAGACTTTTATATTTTTATACATATGTGTGGTTTTGTGTGAATTTCCTTCAGTAGAAAAATATACATTATACTTCTTTGGTTTCAGAATAAAATATGATTTATGGTCATGCAGCTGTAAATTGCACATGAGGAGATCACCTTTAGGAGGTTTACAAAGTTGTATCTCATTTAGTACAGCAGAATTTCATATTCTAGAATAACGTAGTGCTGTGCCATATTTTAATATTTAATCTGAGATGCGGAGAGCATTGCCTATCATATTGAGCAACAGTCTCCCCTTGTTTCCTTGAATCCTATTGATAGAATAGATAGAATCTGTGAATTTGTTTTCCTGGTGTTCTAGGTACTGTGGGGCAAGGACTTGCCAAAGTGTCTCAGTTGCTGTGACAATCGTAGTAACAATGTCAGTTACTTTGTGTAGCAATAAAAAAGAAATGCCTCTGCTCTTCAGTGTTCTTGCAATGGCATGTTTTATTTCAGCCAAACACAACAAAACTCTCAAGACTTTTGAGTGCCATCCTAAGTGTGTACTTTATTGGTAAGGCGCAATCAGAAAACGTGTAGTTAATGTAAGAATCATTATTTTAATGCATAATACTTTCCTTGTGGTACAAACAGAAAACAGCTTAAATTATGAATATTATTTGGAACATGAATTATTTAACAATGTCTGAGAGATTTAAAATACATCTCAAGGTGGTACCTGAAGGACAGTTTGGAGAGTGTTTTCATCCTGAAGTGTGTTTCATGTTGACAGCTATGGCAGTAAGATCTTCAAAGAATTTTAGATCTTGTGTAAAAGTTTTAGAGTCTCAGGTCATTGACTGGAATGTGCTCACACCATTAAAATTTTTTTAATCTTAATCTCTTTCAGTCCCAGCAAAGATGCATTGTGATCTTTGCACTGGTATGCTGCTTTGCAATTCTGGTTGCACTGATATTTTCGGCAGTGGATATTATGGGAGAAGATGAGGATGGACTCTCAGAAAAGAACTGTCAAAATAACTGTCGGTAAGAGGTAACAAACAAAACTTCTTTTTTGGGGTGGACAAGAACGTATATGTGTTATATAATGGCATGTAGTAATTACCATAGTCCTGTGATGTAATTGGGAAGAGTAGGTAACAGAGGAAGAAGTGGTTTCTTCTTTTGAATTTCTGGGTTTGGAGGTTGGTTTGAAAAAATAAAGCACACTATTTGAAGTTATTTTTGGTGGTGTATTTTACGCAAGACCCTTGTGTTAGTTCCATTATTTGTAGGCCTGGGTCAAAGCCCATTAGATTTCAGTAAATGAATACTGAGGTGGCTCACATAGTTCCCAATTCTGTCATGTCAGTTTTTCATCAAGAGCTTTGTTTCTTTCTCCAGGAAGGTCACTGATAGCTTTTGACCTAAGACTCCCTTTTATATATTCCTGTTTATTGCACTTCCCTAATAGACACAGAGGCTTCCCTAGATACTGTGAAGAGCATTAGTGATACGGTCAGGAAGCCTGGAGTATTGACTATGTTGGATTAAGATTTGCCTCAGACACCTGCCACAGTTGTGTATCTTTCGACTTTAGATTTAAGTAGGTGATTAGGCTTTTTGGGGCCTTTCATTTCCAGACTGTGAATTTCATCTTGCCGCTCCTCGCTGCCGAGTTCCTCCATGAATCTGTTCATCAGTGATGACCAGTGCTTCTCCTGTGTGGTACCGTCCAAGGTCCTCTTCTGTCCAGCAGGAAAGCTGATTTAACAAAGTTTTATAGACTTCATTCACAATTGTATGCTGCTTTTTTCCAAGGCTTTAACATGTATATAGAGCACTCTCTCTCATTAATTTTGTGGAAGAACAGTCATCCATAAATAACTTCTCAGAAATCCATTCTAATCTGGTCGGGGAATTGGTGGAGTGGGAAAGAGGCCTCTGGACACCTCCAGTGCGTTCGCCTGCTCCGAGCAGGACCAGCTGCAGCAGTTGCTCAGGGATGTGCACAGCTGGGCTTTGCGTAGCTCCAGGAATGGACTCCACAGCTTTCCTGGGCAACCTGTTCCACTGTTTGGACAGAATTTACCCAGCTACCAAAGGCTGGGTATACAGTCAGCTGCAGATAATTGATATTTATTTTTTTGAATAATCTAATGAAAAATTAATGTTTGTTTGAGCCTTTTCTCCTTATTTCTTGCTATTCCTTGTTGATTTTGTGTGAAAACTCTTTGGGGACAATGCCTTTCTATGCTGCACCTGTTGCAGTGTGGTCAGCAGCAATTGACGATCCAGCAAATTAGATTACATTCTTGCAATTATACTGGATTTTTACAATATTTTTTTACCTGTTGCTTAAAAAAGGGGGAGTAGGGGAGGAGATTCTTTAAATTTGCAGTTTCTGTTAAATAGGACACACATGCAGCACCAGGTAGCTTTGTCCTGAAACCCACCTCTCTTGTGGCATTTTTTTCCCCAGCATTGTGGGGGTTTTTTTGTTTTGTTTTGTTTTGTTTTGTAAAATGGCTTGGCCCTATCTGTTCACTTTCTTGTATGCCTACAGTTCTGGGTAGCCTTATAATATCTTGTCTGAATTTTCTAGGGTTCAGCTGGTTTTCCTTTCCCCATCAGGGTGTTAGGTATTCTTCACTGTGAGTTGTTGCCTTCTAAAATTTTTAAAGATACTGCATGTGCTACCTCTACACCCACTATTTCCATGTGTGAATCTTTGACAGAACTAGGTTAGATGAGGGGAAAGTCTTTCTGCTTGTTGACTTCAATGTGCTGCACACAACTTCAGTACATGCAACAACTACTGCACCACGTTTTCCTTTTGGCTCCATCAGCTAATGGTTCCCATTTTGTTCTGGGTAGCTGCGTAGGCCTAGCCAAGGAAGAACTTAATCTTCTTCACTTTGTATTCTTCAAACAGAAAAAAAATTCAGAGTGAGAGTGATGTACAGTGCTATGGAAAACCGGGGTGTTACATTTTTCATGTGTAAGAGATTAATTGCTTTCATCTCTTCATATCAGTTGCAGAGATCTGCCTTTCCAAAGAATACTGATCTTTGCTGAGGTTTTTGTTGGCTGGCATGTGTCATTCTTGTCTCTGCTGGACTGTGTTAGAGGAGCCTGGGAGTAAATCCAGCACACTGACTTTAAACGTAAGAGTCAATTAAGCTGCTCTGAATTTGCAGTGATAGAAGTGATCTCAGACCTCAGCTGATGTTAAGGTGCCTTTCACAGAGTGATTCGAGTGCTTGGTCTGGCTACTAATGCCTGAACCAGAAGGCACATCAATGCTATGTGTATGAACTGCCTCAACCAGTTCTAATACCAGTGTCCAAGTGCTGGCGGCTGCTGCCTGCTAACAGCAAATCCTTCTCTGCAAGATGAAACTGGGCTCCTTTGTGTGTTAAATATATTGCAGACTTAATTGAAGTGCTGTAAGATCAATTGCAGCCTGTGACATACAGTTAGTACTTGGGGTAAGCACTTTTAATAAGACAAGAATGATTGAATTCTTATATTTCTGCTGTGTGAGTGCTTTCGCTGAAATCCAGGAACAGGCACTTATGTTTGCAGGATGTGCTGAGACAGAATGGTACTGGATGGTCCTTTTTCTTTCTTTTTTTTTTTTTGTTTTTTTGATGAAAGATTTTGTCAAATACAAGTTTACATATATGATCCTAGAATTCTTTTTTGTTTTTAACCTGTCGAATTTGGAAGAAGCATGATGGCAAAGGATGCTATTGACTTGAAAAGAACTTCACTGATGGTTTGTTAAAGGGTTTCATCTTCTGAAAACCAATTTCATTTCTGTCTTTCTATTTTAAAGGAAAATATATCTGAAACAGAGGTGTGGTCTAGAAAAGTTCTTTGGCTGAAAATTTTTGGAGCTTGTGACAAAAAATAGCAAGTGAGAATTTTTAAAAAAGAGAAAGCAAAAGGAAGACATTTTTAGAAGCCTAGAGCTTTTTGTAGGCTGAGAGAGGAATCATTGAGGTATGTTGTAAGCAGTATTTTCCCGGAGAGCCTACACCTTTTTTTGTCGTTGTGATTGTATTGTTGTTCATGAATACAAATGCAGCCTTTCTGATCTGCTTGTTGTAATTCAGCATGAGGTTCCTCTTCTGTGAGTCATTCATTAAACTCTTACTATGTAAGGAATACTTATTGCGTATGTTGCCAGAAAGACCTTCCTTTTTACTAAGTATTTATTTATTTCTTTTGGGGACTTTGTAACAAAAACAAGTCAGGGAAGTGTAAAAACAGGCTTTTTTGCATGCCTTCATCGATTGCTGAAGGGGTTGTTGCCACCCATCTAAAAGGGTGCATAGGAAATAGCACTTTTCGGAGAAATGAAAATGTGTTTGAAACTAAAATTATTAATTATGAACTGTAATCTTTAACCTTCTTGCTGAAATACTCAGTCTGTGGTTGAGAACTGAAGTGCATCTTGCCGTACAGGTCTTTTGTGACTGCCATAAGGTGAAGTCAGATTGCTGTAGGCTGCAAACCATTTTCCATTTGTTTGTTACACAGACAGAGCAACTTGGTATTCGAGAATGTTGAGTAGAATATTCAAGAAATGGCTGAAATTAGGTTATTTGTCTTTCGATGTGTAGATACAGAAACTTTTTTTTTTTTTAGCCTGCTTTGCATGTTGTAATCCAAAAATACAAATAGTTGATTTAAAAGAATTTAATTTAATATTTGCCATAATCTATTAGGACAACCCCGTCCTAATAATTGAGGGCAAATATTAGGGCAAATAAATAAATGTACTTATCAGATTAATTACCAAGCACCACTGTAAAAATTGCTCTCTTCCACTGGTATGTACATGGCAATTCAAATAAAGAGCTGAGGAGAGATGAAGGAAGATCTGTGAAAATTTATCAGGCAGACAAGTTCTGGCTTCAGAGTTAAAATTAGAATCTGAACTGACTGGAAAACTGTATTGGTTTAGATGAAATAATGCTGTTTGTACTTATTTACACTGTCCCATATAACTTTCTTACTGTGAATGTTTGTGGAGAGACTGGCTGACTGAAAGTAGACTTTTTATTTTAATTTTTTTACAGCTGGACCAGGTCTGTTAAGAGGCAGCTTTTCACTTCTGCGGGTGCTCTCTTGGCATCATTCCACAAAACTTGATTTCAGAATGCTGGACTTAACAAAATACAAATGGCTTTTGACCCTTCATATTAAAAGGAATGTCAACTAATTGACATTTAAGGAAAGAAAAAAGTAGTACTGACTGTGAAAAATTGTGGTTTTGCAGTTTGTGCTTGGAATGGGATACAAATAATTCTCTTGGGACATCCACATTAATGTTGTTAGGCAGCCCTGATGGATGTGGCTGGTTAAGAGGATATGCTGAGCAGCCTGGGGATTTTGCCTGGCTTGCTGTGGGTCCATTAGACATTGCATCTGTAAAATTAGATTACTGTAATTTGAAAATAGTACTTTCTAGTGGCTGATGTATTGTGAATAAATCTTGGCTAGCCTCTGACGTAACTTTAGTCCAGACTTATTTGGCTTTGAAACTGGCTGGTAAACTCTAAAAATGGCAATCTGGGAAACAGAAGAAATTAAAACTATTAAGAGATGATCTCTGTTATCCAAAGTGTTTGAACCAAGGTCACTTTGATTTATTACCAGTAACTTCAGCTGTTCAGTGTGCCTCTTCTCCTGCTTGTTGCTGCTGATAGTTATGCTAGGGTTCCTACAGAGCTTGCACATGCCCTTAATTATCCTTGTCTCGCTGGCTTTTCCAATATCCGTGGAAGCAATAGTAGCAGCTGTCATAGCTCCTGGCTCTGGCAGTGGATTTGGCCCTGTCTCTTGAGAGGGACTGAGGAACAGCAAGGTGGAAAAAGAAGCGGTGGTAACTACTTCCCGTCTCCCAAGTTTAGGGTGTAGTAAAACTGTTGTCATAATGAGGTGAGGGGTTGTTTTTTGAATTTTTGCCTTTCTCTGATGATAATTGGAGGATTTTCTTGTTTTGCATGTGTTCAAGGTGCATTCTGCCTTGCTTTCTGTTCCAGTGAACAATTTTGGAATTTTGATTGTTTCTCTTGTCCTCAGAGTAATATATAATGAAGGCAATTGTTTATTTGTGTTTGGATATGTGTTGGAGGAATTTGCTTTCCTGTGTGCCATGACTGACAAAGATACTTGGTTCACTTGGTAATTTTAGGGAGGCTTTGACCAATTCTGCCCTATAGCAAGTAGGTGGTGATACTTAGGCGGCGTTTGTGTTTGCGTTGAAAATTGTTTGGATTGTTTTGGAGAAGGGTTTGTATCCTCCTTAATTTTCTTATCCTGCAGAGAAGCTGAATCTTCCTGTTGAAATGCTAAGCTTTAAATCGCAACAGTACCCTGCAGCACTGAGTTCCAGAGATTAAATCTAATTGTATATAGTAATTATTTATATTGATCAGTTATTATGTGTTGCATGCATTGCTTTCAAATTCATTAGATGTCGCTTTACTCTTGAGTTGTAAAAGAGCCCAGAATTGGAGTCCACAATTGATTTTTTGTTTTCTATAGCTTTATAAATCTTTTCCTTCAACTCCTTTCTGTTATTTCACGAAGAAGGGTGTTGCAGAACTGTGAAGTCAGTCTACTACAGCACATGCTTCCATTGGTTTACCTTGGAAGTTCTTTGCCCCTGGCTGATTGTGGGGGAGATTTCCTCTGCGCTGCGTGGGTTCTGAACATAGCAAGGTTTATATTGACTGATTTGTATTTAATAAACAAACGATGACAGGCATAATAATTAAATGTCTAAACAGAACAAGATGCTCAGATTTTGAAAACAAGCCTGTTAAAGAGCAACTGATGATTTCTATTTACAAAACAGTTATGCCACTTGGCACAAAAATGCCTTCTGTCAACCTGATGACTGTCATCCTCTTGTTTTGGGATGATGGAGAGAATGAGCTTAATTTTTAAGATGATCTACATTTGCAGTCATCTTTATTTTTGTACCAAAAGAAGGAATATCCTTACAATTGAAGTTTCTATGGCTGGACACTGCAAATAGCTGGTGGACCTCTTGCAGAGGCATTCAACATCTTGAGCCAGGGAGGGAAATCAGTAATTCAACAAACTTGCGCAAGAGAAAGCTCTACCTTTCCTAGCTTTTATTTTTTATTTTTAAAAATGTATTTCAATGGAAAAGATACTGTATTAACAGTTCCTCAGTAACTGTACAGAGTAAGATTTTTTTTTTCCCCTCTATTCCTGCACTGATGCAAAAATAGGGTCAATTTGTTTTGCATTTACTTTCAGCTGTAAAGAATGTCTTAGGAAATTAAAAAAGGAGTGCCAAAACTCATGATCTGTTTAGATCTTAGTCTGTTTGCATTACTGCCAGTAGATAGTTCATCATTAATTTACAGCATATGAATAGGTCTGGGCTTCAACTCATTTTGTCCAAATGCACAAACCATTCTTTTACTCTTTGTTCACTTAAATCTAATGGTTTCCTCTGGAGTTCAGGACAGAGTACTTCAGAGTCTCCTTAAGGCAGCTTTTCCTCTCATGCTAAGCATTGTTTACGATGTAATACAGAGATGGCATATTTTGTAATCTTGGAATTTCTATATTTAAGTATGAGTTTGTTTCTCCTTTCATGACTTTGAATTTGGAACATTTTCTCCGATGTGAGTTCACAACCTTAATAGAAATCAAATTCCAATTACTTTAAGGTTTCCGGGTATTGTAGCTGGAATAAAGGAAAAATTCATGTGCTAGTGTAGCCCTTCTCTGGTGTAGTCTGCTGGGTTTTCTGTATGATCAAGTCTATCTTTTTATTTTTTCTTTTTCCATTTTCTTTTTAACTTAATGTGTTCAGAAAACTCAAATGACTTCATCCCAGCAGGATTCATAAAATGCACAAGGTCATTTTCCTTGCCAGATCGTAAGCCTACGCTAAAAAGAGTTATTAAATCTGAAATTACTGGTCATTCTCCTGATCTTGAAGACTGATTGGTGACATTTCAGAGAGGTTGTTATTCTGCCTGGTAGAATAGCGATTCAGCTTAATAAAGCTCTCTGATACATCGTTCTTCCTTTCCTCTGTGGGAAAGGCATTAGAAGTGGCTAAAATGTGTAATAGCATCTGTCTGAATTCATGCTCCATTTCAAAGTCACTTGTTTGTTCAGCCGGGGCTGACTTTCCATCAGATCCTAGCAAGCACATGTTCCAGTGACACCATTTATTTTTAACTACTTCTCCACCCTTAGAGCAGTATGTAAAAAAGGTACTTATTATCCTGTCAGTTTACACTAGGTGTGTTGAGTTCTGTGTCTGATCCTGGGATGGTACTGTAAGTGTCCTCTCAGCTGGCACGAGTTGATGCTCCTCAAGAGCACCAGCGTAACATGCTCAGCGCTGCCTTTGGTGACCCTGAGCACAGGGCTGGGTCTGCCTCCCAGAGCTAGGAAAAAGCAGTTGCGGTGCCCACTGGAGCTGCTGGTACTGCTTGTGAGCTGGAGATCACTCTTCTTCACCCACGTGCAGCGTGCTTTGCCAGTTGGAGTGCAGGGGTCGTAGTCAGGCAGGAGCCATTCTTGGTGTTAATGCTGCACTGGGAGGCATGGAGGAGCATTGGTGACTGGCGTTTGTTAGGACTCTTTTTTTCAGATGTTCTGTACATGTTTTGGGAAGATACACTTGTGTGAAATGTTCAGATTTTCTTTGTAATTCTGAAGATTTTCATTCTGATTTGTTTTCCTCATATTAGTACATGGGTTCTGATACAGGTGAAGCCAGAGGCACCGCTGTGTGGTCTCACGCTCTCTCTCTGTGTCCATGTCTCTCCAGCTGGTCAGAGCATCACTGTCTATGCGTCATGCTCAGATACAAAGTACTCGTGTGTTGGGCAGCTGAACCTCTCTGTTTTAGGCCTTTGTTAATCAGGAAAGTAGGAGTTTTGTTCCTTTATTCACCTTACCCACACCTAATTGTCTTGACCAAGAGGAAAAAATGTGTTGGAGGACTTGATCCATTTCATTACCGTTACTATTTTTTCATGTTATGTTTTAGGTTTTTTCCATAGTAAATTTGCGTCCTGTCAACCTGATTGGAAAATAGAAGAGTAAAGCACAAATACTAGCCTTGGCATCTGCTAAACACAATTCCTTATATATCACTTATTCTCTATTTAATGACCAGTCCTTTCCAAATAAGACTATTGCAAAATTATCATACAGCTCAAAGGGAGATTTCTTGACTGACAGCATCATACTTTGATGTGTTTAAATGGTTTCTTCACATACGAAGTTTTGAAATGGCTCTTCTAAGAGCCATGAGTGATTTGCATGCCTCCTGATATGAGGGGGAGGATTCATCTTGCCTCAGACTAAACTTCTGATGGATATTTAATGGCACATTAAAAGTGTTCACTTTGACTTTTTACTGGTTTTCTAGATCTGCTTGGAACTCTTGGAATAAATATGTTGTACATATATGGATGACCACAGATGATAATCTGATATCAATATGATATCTGATGTCAGTTTGGCAGGCTAATTGATTCTCATTGATCTCCCCAAATGTTTCTTTAAAAAAACTGTTGGGAAAAGAAAATGAGTTTTTATGTTCTTTGTTGTCATTTATGAAATAGCTCCTCAAGTCAGCTGGACTTGAGTTAGTCTCTAAAATAATAAATTTTAGAGCTCTGCTTCTGCTGGCTGAGTATTGGAGAAAAATGCAGTTTTACCAATAGCTTAGCAAAATGTGAATATACGTGAGCTTCATAACTAGTCACAAAACTTTAAAGAAAGAATGAATGTGCCACCAACCTGAGGGGGGCACATGATAGTAGATAAGGCTCATAGTTTTATGATAAAGGTACTAGAGGATGCTAGGGGTGATGTGTTTTGGGCAATGGAGGCTGAAGTGCTGGACTAGTAGAAGTGTCTTCTCAAGCATGCTGCCAGCGCTAATGGGATGGTGACAGTCTCCAGGAGCTGCCCCATCTGGTGTGTGTGACAGATTTATCAAGGCCACCTTAAAGATACCCTAAACACCTTCCACTTTTGGGCAAAGGCAGGCTGCCACAGCCTGGAGCCAGTCTGTCACTATAGCACTTATGGGACTGGTCTGGGAGAGCAGTAGAGATGTAACCTCTGTATGATATCAGACAGACTGTTGTTTTGCCCAGTGACTCATCCATTTGCACGTGAAGAGAGTTGTTCAGGACGCACTAGAAAGGAGAACACTGTGAAAACAGTGAGGTGCTCAAATTTGCCCTTGACAGGAGTCGTACAAATATCTGGGATGAGCAGCCAAGTGATTCTGTGTCAGAGGCACTGCTCTGGGCATCTGCACATAGTACTCCAGCTAGAAATGTACTTCTAACACTTGAGGATATTTTGATGTTTTCAGGGCTTTTATGAGAGTCCGGATATTGCTGTTAAAATATGTTATATAGAGTTCTCTATACAGAATAACTATCAATAACTCAGTTAATGCTTTCTGCTAAAATCTGAAAGAGGGGGCTTTTTTTGGTTTATTTTGGTTTGGTTTGGTTGGTTGTTTTTTTTACTCCTAAGTGCATCAGACTAAAACATTATTATAGCGTGTACATATACGCATACTAATATATATATATACACTATATATAAATACTACTTATTTATAAATACTAATTACTTACAAGCCACATAGCTTGTGTCTGTTTTGGAAAGACACTCTCTTCATCTTGGCCAGAAATTTACCTTTTTCTAAATCAGTTTTCCTTTTCTTTGTTTTTTTTTTTCCCTCAAGTATTAACTTGGATGCAACAAGTTTTAACATGTCATTTAACCAGATGCAATTCTAAGTGGACTAAACTTAATTACCCTTTTTAAAAAAAAAAACAAAACAAAAACACAAAACAGAAAAAAACAGACAAAACACAACAAATGAGAAATACAAATAGATACCTAAAAGCAACAGACAATAGTCAAACCTATCTTTGTGCTCCTAAGGTGTCCTGGAACATTTCCATAGAATCTTGCCTCTGTAATTTGAGTGCTGTTAATGTCCTTTGGGAATGGATACTTTGAGTATTTTATTCTCTTCATCTGTGGGTTTTTATTACCATTCCTACCTTGGCTATATCTGCTGAATTTGCAGTGCTGGTTTCAAATAGTTGCTGGCTAAAGGTTTTACCTTGAATTTTCCTTCATTGTTTTGCAAAGTAGTTTTGTTTCTTCTTGTTGGGGAGGAAGGGCATTGATTAAGCTTAAAGGATTGCTGGAATGTGTAAATGTCAACGTCATCAAATATTTTTTTTTTCCTATTCTGGGGAAGAGAGCACTTAGAAGATTCTCATTAAATTATTGTTAATACCATAAAATCATGTTTGTTTATGGGGAGAAATAATATTTTGATTCTTGACTGGTTTCTACAGCTGTGAGCGAACACATTTATCCATTCAAGTCATACCAAGGTAATCAGGACCTTTTAGAAAGATGCACAGAGCAAGAGAAAAGAAGGTAGCAGTTGTATTCCCACTTACTGTGTATTGATGTATGATTATTCAGTCCAAGTGAAAGTTGCTATTTACAGTTGCAAAATCTTCATGTAAGAAGACCAGGGGTTGTGTGGAAGGAGTTGAAAAGACAACATATATTTTCTCATTAAAAAAAAAAACCTAAATGTCCCAGTAATATTTATTTGCAATATTTAGGCCTTGTGAAAAGGTTTTATTTGAACTTACATATTCACAAGCTGACTATAGAAATTAAAAAAAAAAACGTTTCACCTAGTAATTCATGTATATGACAGTGGCTATTTATATATTATTTGTTGATCTTTTGAGAGGCTCAATAAAATTGATATGTTAGGGTGATATTTTGCTGTGTTTTACAGATGGGCAAACAGTGAATGGGGTTGCTTCTCAAAAGCAACGTTGTGTTGGGAAGCCTGAGCTCCTGATTCCTGACTGATGGATATTCAAGGTGTTCCCTGCAGTATGCATACCATGAAATATAAGAGGAAAAATTGCAGATTTAAATTTAAAAATGCAGTGTTAACACCAAGAACAGCAGCTGGTTTCTTTATGTGTGACAGGGGCAAGAGTGGCTTCATCTAAGAAGGGCAGCATTGTCCGAGTTGTGTGCGCCTTACAGTCCTCATCTCTGTCAGAAAGAAAACAACTGCCTGCCGTGGACTGGGGTGCAGAGCTGCTCCAGCTGCCACTTGGGTGTGTTGCCTGGAGAGCCTGTCAGGAGTCAGGTACCTGATACAGGGCTGTCCAGATTTTGGCTGGGATAGAGTTAATTTTCTTCCCAGTAACTGCTGTGTTTTGGATTTAGTATCAGAAGAATGTTGATAACACTGATGTTTTTAGTTGTTGCTAAGAAATCAAGGACTTCTTCCAGTCTCCCATGTTCAGTTAATGAGCAGGGGTGCAGGAGCTGGGAGTGAGCACGGCCAGACAGCTGGCCCAAGCTGGCCCATGGAAATATTCCACAGCATAGGCGTCATGCTCAGGTTATGAATAGGGGTTGACTAGAGGGCAGGAATCTTTTTTTTTCTTTCTCTTTTCCTGTGAGTATGAATCCTCTCTTGTCCAGCAGTTTGACCTTTTCCGAGAGTTCAGTCTTTTTCAAGAGTTTTGCAAAATTCATGAAATCCGCGAGTTCCAGGTTCTACAGTTGCTGCTCCTCTGGGACTGGCTGCGAATCGGTCATTGGGTGGTGAGAAGATTGTATTGTGTATAGTTTGTTTTGCATATTCATTGTTATTAGTAGTAGAATTTCCTTTGTTGCTTTATTAAACTGTCTTTATCTCAACCCATGAGTTTTCCCCTTTGTCCATTTCTCCTGCCCATCCCACTGAGGGGAAGGGGAGGGGTGAGCGAGTGGCTGTCTGGTGCTTAGTTGCTGGCTGCTGGGTTAAACCACCACAGGGGGAAACTATTGTGTGTTACTGTATTTGGAAGACTTTTTCTAATAACATTTACCAATAGTGAATCTTGAAAAGATTAGCTCAGAATTAAGAATGTATAAACAAATAAACTGTTAAGAAAACAAACACAGTAGGAAATTGTTAGCATAGTAGTACTGTGGCATCAAACTGCAATGCAGATATTTAGAAGAACAGAAATAAAAACAAGCCCAACCTTTTCATCTTCCTGGTGAGGGGGCAGAAAGCTAATGGGCAAAAAGTGACTAAATAAAAACAAAGTTCGCTGGTCCTTTCTCAAAAGTAGGGAGAAAATGGAAGGAGAAAAATAGCACTTTTGGTAACTGAAATTGGGGTTTAAATAAGTTTCTCTTTTGATGGTGTCCTTGTCCTTTCCTGTCTAGAGTTTAAGCATCAGTTTCTGAAATACATAGACAAGGCAATTGTGTGGGTTTTTCGATAAGCATATCCTGTAGATCTTCAATTACACTATGGCAGTGAACTGAGAAAACTAAATGATGTAGTGTCTCTTGGTTAATAGTATATATGGCATTCTAGGTAGTAAACATCAACGCCAGATAAATTTCTTGCTCTAAATTCAACAGAATTGGGTCAGTCCGTTTCTTTTTTCAGTAGGAGCTTTGTAATACGCGCTTCATCGTTCTTCATTTCAATTCACCTCATATCCTCAGGATCCTCATGTTTTCGTACTTTACCCTTCAACGTAGCATCTAGCTGTCTACAGTGTGATAATGTGAGCTACAGATCTGCTTTTTACAAGGGGGAGGTTTTAATTTACGCCTTGATGGTAGGAAAAGGACAGAGGCACTGTGGCTGTGTCGCATGGGCAGGACACTGGCAGGCACTAGGGGGGAATACCATTCTCATTAACTCTAGATCTGAGACGCAAGACATTCCAAGTTTCAGTGTGAGCGTGTATGTTTAGATAATGAATGGTGGTGTGTTAAAATGTAAAGACTTTATCTAGAAACTCTGACATAAAGTAGTTAGTGTATTTTGGAGTGTTACTGCTCTGTGGGCTTAGTTTTCTCTTGGCTCACACTGACAGGATTTTGTCATGAAGTAAAGAAGTTTCCTATTTGTTTTCTTATTTTTACAGCTTTTTTATTTCCTTTCCTTCTCCTTGACAGACTATCTGTAACTTTGTTTTCCTTCTGTTCCCTTACTTTCTCATTTAGGTTTGGCTTTGTGAGGTTCTGACAGTGTGCTTGCACTTCCCTTAGGCTTTTCCTTAGAGGCCTTTTTGTGGTCTTCTCCTCACCCCCAGTGGTTTAGGAATTGGCATAAACTCCATTCCTTGAAGAGTTTTCAGAATCCCTCCTACACACACGCATGTTCCCTGCCTAGATGAACTATCTCGAGTCTATATTCGGAGACAGACAGAGTCTCGAGGACAAATCTGTGTTGGCCACAGTGCTGCAAATATCAAATAAATCCACAGTTTTATGTATTAGTATAACTAAGAGAAGAATTTGGCTAATTAAGAAACGTTTTGGTGTAATTAGTATTAGAAGTATACAGTATTAGAAGACTGTGTCATAAGATAGAGAATATGTTTATGTGATCTCAGTTTTATTAGACTTGAAACCAAAATACTTAAGCTGTTCTACTCTTGTGAAGGATTTTTTTTTTTCTGACTGCAATTAGTAGACTTTAATAAGGTGTACTGGAACAGCAAGGCAGGCTCCGCTTGGGTTGGCCAAAGGATGTCTTTTGGGAGGAAATATGTAGGGTTAGTGTTTAACCAAGAGACACTACGAAGAAGGAGTGCTATTCTGCTTTTAGCAGAGTGGGAAGTGCATTTAATCCCTTACTTGGACTTGGATTCCTGCACTTAATTCACCTGTTGAAGCTGGGTGTCCAAGTGCTGGGTGGCTCCCCTGGGGGATGGCAGCTCGCAGTGTTGCGATCGTCTTATGCCAGACTCCTCAGCCTGCAGCTCTTGCAGAGATTGCATGCACTGACTGGGTCCTGGTGTTACTTCACAGGTAACGTCCTTTGAAGAAACACCTTGGAGCCAGACGCACTCCTGTCCTCGCCTCCAAGGAGAAACCTGGGACACTGTGATTCTCTGATTGTGCTCGTGCTTGCTTTCTCAAAGTGCATGCAGTAGTTACAGCATAAAGATCCATGACTTAAAACTCATATACTAGGTACTGACATGCGGAAAGCAGACTCCACAATCTGTAAGATTGTAAAGTAGGTATGGTTATTTGGCGCTGGGCGGCACGGGGAGTAGTCCCACCAAAGTTGTGCGCGCCGAGCAGCAACTTGTCTCCTCAATTTATACAATCAAATATTACATGTACATTAGACTTTCCAATACGCCTATACATATTCATCTATCCTCATTTCATATTAAAATCAGTTCCAAGAAATAATTTCCATATTATAATTAGTTTCAAGAAGTAATTTCCATAGACTCCTCCCAGCTGCACTTGCGCAGTGCCTCCTGGTGCTGTTCGTCGTGGGTCCCAAGATGAAGGCCCATCCTCTTCATCACGGTGTCCGCTGATTGACCTTTGTTTCTGCGCAAACTCAGTTCTCTTCTGGATCCCATCCATACAGCAGGGTCAGTCTTGACCGGTTCTAGGCGACCCCCAGCCCCTATCAGGAACTAACCCCTTTGTATGGAGATGCAAGACTCTCTGCTTCAGTTAATTTAGACAATAGATAAGCACTATCAGTTTTTTTTTTAAATGCACAGCAACTATTAGGTAATGCCACTTCTATCAAAATGTCTTTTAACCCCTTCCTTCAGGTACAGTTTATGTGAATTGAGCTTGCAATTAACTATACTTCTGCCCTTTCACGAGTTCTTACAGAAAGCTGCTGCTTTTGTTGAGATCAAGCAAACAAATAAGGATTTTAATGATCCTTGCTACACAGAGCCCATGGATCATGCAGGGCCTTTGTTTTGGCATGCTCATTGGAGGTGAAAGCTGCTGTTTGAATTTTCTGTGGCGTGTGAAGACTGGTCAGGTCAGCTGGTTTCTCCCGGCTCAGCGCCCTCAGGCACTTGTCTCCCAGCAGTCTGCCATGAGAATCCGCTGACCATCTCTCAATTCTCCCCGCACAGCTGCAAAACCCATTAGAATGTTTTAGTGCTGACAGGCAGAAATGGTGTAAAAATGCAAATTTTCTTCTGCTGAAGGGCAAGACGCCAAGAAATGCTTTTAAAAATGTTTCACTGCTGAATAAGGGTTTAGGGAAGTTGATACAGCTGGAATGCAGAGTTTGAAGCAATGGGAGAGAAGCTTGTACAGTCAACAAGGACACTAGAATTGTGGTTCTTTAGTCACTTCAGGACTTTGGTGTAGAGTGTTTGCTTTCTGTACTTTTTTTTTTTTTTTAACAGAAAATAATGGGCTAAGAGGTGGTGTTCTCCTCTGTTGATGCACAAAGGAAGGTCTGCTTTGTAGGCTCCAAAATGCCGCTGTCTGTCTTCTCCTGCCTAAATACTGTACTTAGAAGCTCTCCAGGAAAGCCCAGGATAGAAGGGTCATCTTTCATTCAGCAGATATTTTAACTTCTTGTGCACGTTGATGCTCTGTGGAGCTGTGGCCAGGTGAAATGTACAGGGCTGCGCCCTTGACTCTGTCAGTGGAGTACTGAACTGGAGAGACTGTTTTGTTTTTTCTTTAAAGGCAAGGAGATTTAATGAAAATAATGGTGTTTTCTGTTGCAAAAGAAATGGATGGCGTATGCTTTGTCCAGATTTTGGAACAGGCTGCGACCTTTGATCGGAAAATTTAAAACTTATTTTTCTTTAATCCATCAGCTGAAATATTATAGTGGCTGCAGAACAGTTGATATTCAAGACTGTTTCAAAGGATGTTACTTTCTTCCTTTAACCAGGGTCTGAAAAAAAGGAAGGAGATTATTGTATTTCTACTTTTTCCTACTGTAGTAATGTACTTCCTATGTCCACAATGCAATAATTTCATCTTGGCTTAGACCTCCTTTGCCCCACAGATGGGTTGTTCAGGCATAACGTGCATGATGCATTCTCTGAAGTGTGGTCACCTATATTGAACTACTGTATTTCTGCTGCTATGTTTCATCTTAGCTTGCAGTTTTACATCAGATGATGAGTAACAAGGACAGGAAGGTTTAGCCCTTTGCAGCTCAGCAAGTTTCTCTGAGGATTGTCACTACTATCTTCAGAATGTTTTACGCAAGTATAAATAATAAGCCAAAATAATATGTCTTTTCCAGGTAATATCTCACAAAGCGCATACTGAGTGTTTCACAAGCATTGCTTGATTCAGCAGCATCAAGAAACAGTAGCTCATTGTAGTAAAGCTTCTGTAGTGATCTCAAGAGTATACAAATGTGGAATTAGTACATATACTTTGATGTTGTCTAATTTTAGTCTGAGCAGCCAGGAAGGGGACATACAAATATGTTTGAAGATTCGCACAACTTATTCTGAGAGAAATCTGGGTCATGCAGAGCTGTCTGCAGTGTTCAATGCAGTGCATGAAAGCCTCATCCATAGGAGGAAAATATAAAGAAGGCAGCAGAAATCGTACCCTCCCACAGGGGAATGAAGCCTAAAAATTTCAGTGGGACATACAACACTGTTTGAGAGGCTCAGCGGCACTGGCAAAAAGGTACCCTGAAGGACTGAGAGGGAGTAGGTTCGCAATTTGAGACCTCAGCAACGATAGATTTTTGTAATCCTGTGATAATCAAAGGCCTATCAGCTGGATAATCTGTCTTCATACCAAACTTGTGGATCCTCAACGTATAGCTGAGAAACCATACTGCAAGACAAAGTGGTTATCGGTGGAGCTAAGTGAAGATCAGTTAGCTGTATTATATTAAAGTTGTATGTATTATCTTGATTATTGCCGTATTTGTGGAATACTTGTGTTATAATCAAAAATGTATTTATTTAAGTTTTCCACCTGCCCTAATTATATTAACCTAGTATGCTATTTGATAATTAACCCATGTGTAGCAATTCTAAGAAAGAGCTAGTTGTAGATTCTTTAGTGAAAACTTAGATTTTAGTTGTTTCTATTATATCTTTCATCTGGAAATAAACTGGAACTGTCATGTCTAGAGTCTTAACTCACAAATTCTGACTTTATCATTTCTAGCTATAACCAAGATGAGTTTATCTGAGAAATCCACTAGAGACAGTAAAAGCTTTGAATCAAGTTCGTTAAATTTGTCCACAAACAACAAAAGGTTTGCTTTTAATTTCTTTGAGAGGTACATAGAGGTGATGTTTAGTCGGTAGCAAAGATCAAAGAGCAAACACCCATTTTCTAAATGCTACCTTTTATTTGAATCTAATTATTTCATATTGAACTAGGTAGTCTTCATAACAATCAGTTCTTTGTTACATCTTCTCTCTCCCTTTCCTTTGCTCGCCAGCTCCGGCAATCCATCATGATGATGATGCGTAACTTTTTTTTTTCCTCTCTTCCAGGTTTCAGGTTATACAGATTCATTGAACTCACACTGTTATTAATCATGTAGCAATGAAGAGGGACACTTCTTTGATTTATTTTTTCAAGCTTAATGGACTCCCTATGCCTCTCCATCTAGCAAGGCCAGAATGCTGATTGGCCTTTTATTAATAATGACTGTAGTGTCGGACACTCTTCCTAGACATTAATGACAGGTTAGGAGTAGAAGATAGCTGGAGGTATAGTGAAAAACAACTAACCTTTGGTTATTGTTCCTCAATCCCTAGGAAATAATCTGTTTGTCTTTTTTCAAGGTCAAAAGTAGTTGCAAAACGTTGAGTTCCCCTATCCATGACTTTTTTTTTTTCTTACGAGTACATGCTGTAAATATTGTCCCATCGTTCAGTTTTAGAAAGCTAATGCATACCAGAAGGTCATCACGTTGCATGTACAGTGGCCAGCCTTGAAATCGTTTGTGCAGAATATCTGTTTGGTGAGATGTAGCGTAAATGAAGATTGCCCATCTCCGCATCAGAAAGAGGAAAAGATGAAGAAAGGATCTTTGCTTATTTTCTGAGGAGCACATTTCCAGCAGGGTGGTTTTTCATAACTATCTTTTAAAAAATCCATGAATACCCTTTACTGTTGGTTAAGCAGCTGCAAGTTAGCAGTTTTAAAGGTAAAGCACTGCCCACCTGACTCTGGTGTGGTGTGGCGTTGGGCCCATATTGGCGTTGGATAGAAATGGAAAGGGTAGTAATCCACAGGAGCAAAGCGTGGAGTAACTGAATTTTCTGTGACATTACTAAGTGAAACAATCATCGTTGTTTATGACCCTCTTGGACCTTTGAATTTTGTCATCAGGCATTTTGCTTATTTGTAAAACTGTTGTCATCTCTCTCTTAAATCACTTCTCCCTGCTTCCCTCCACGGCGTGCCCTGTGCAGGAGGGCAGCGCCGCTGGAGCCAGGGTCACTGTTCGGACCAGCAAATAGTTGGGGCCCCGTCTTCACCTGCACCCTCTGTGTGCTTGTTTCTTGTCTCTAAGTCTCTCTGTTGGAGTATTGCCACCTCTGAAACAGGACTTAACCACGTCTGAGTGAGATTTAGTGTGGTAACCACTGAGTTGAAAGTTGAAAATACTGCTACAAGACTATACTGGAACACAGAGTTTCCACTTGGTTGCCTGGTGACTGCTTGGTCTCTCTCATTTGGACAGAGAGTTTACCTCACCAACTACTTCTGAATTAGTGTAAGACCCCTGCATAACCAGATGTTTTGGTTGTTTGAAGAGTTAACGTGTTGAATTTACTACTTTTTTTTTTTTTCAAATTTACCTCATTTTAAATACTTAGGGGTTTTTTTCTGTAATGTGACAGTGAAAAGAAGATTTTTAGTAACAGCGTTTATCTCATTAAGAACAAAGTTCAGTTTCATTTAAAATGTATTTGATATGCAAAGCATTTGTAATAAACTATAGACTACTTGGAAGTCTGTATTTGGCCATGGTGCTGAAGGACCATGTCAGTAAAAAAATGATCCCACTTCAGTAAACCTTCACTGTGTTTTTGAAAAACTGGCTCATTGCCAGTGAAAAAGAACAAATTTGAAGCAACAGAAAGCATTTTCAAGCTGGTAAAATCTTACTATGAAGTTGAAGACAACACTGGAAAAAGTGATTTTTCATGACAAATGCCATTGTTTTGCATATGTCTGCTAACTACAAGCAAAACATTTCTGCTAATGCTTACCGATATTTTGCTGAAAACTTACAGTAATTTTCTTATCTTTAGTGGTTTCATTCATGGTTTTTTTCTCCTTGTAGCACGATAGAAAGCCCAAATTCAGGTAGTCAATAATTCAACTACTCAATTTTTGGGGGTTTGTACAAGAAAGTGCTTTGCATATATGTTTTCTGGGTTTGGGGCTTTGATGGTTTTTGGCAGAATAGTTGATGTGTGCTACCTACAACAATTGGTTTATTTTTTAAAAAATACAAATTGAATATATTACGATTTTTTTTTAATAGCAGATGACTTTGTTGTTCTAATCTTGATTTTAGCTGTTTGTTGTCTTTTAATTATTTGACTAGAAAGCTTGCAATCACAGAAAGTGTTTGATTTTCATAAATGGTCCCACCCTCATCAGGCAGTCTGCTTATGTGCTGAGAAGACAGTAGTGCATTTTTTTCAGCTTTCATAGGCTTTAAAGCAGAAGCAATTTCTTTTTCATGCGATCGTATTGCTGTGGTTCACTGATGTATTTTATAACTACACTGTAATTATGAGTTATGTGGCTATTGCTTCTTGTTCTTAGTAACTGAAATGACAGAACATAATAATGGGTAAATGTTTCATGTTCCCATGTTTTAACAGAGATGGATTTACACTAGAGATTCTTGTTTATTCCAGTTCACAGACTCTAGGACTGGAAACTTGACTTGAACCTACCTCTAAATTATAAGACGTGAATGATACATTGTTATTTTAAACAACAAATAGATGAAGTCTTCCACCAAAGCCCTCAAAAATGTAATTGCAATGCAATTATTAGATACTGAATTAAAATTCAGCAATGATGAATGAGATAAGGAAGAAGGACTGTCTAGAATAATACATAGAGTGCATAAATGTAAAATAGTATTATGAACTTGCAGTTGATACTGAAAACTACAATTTTGTATTGTGAACAAGGGCAGAATTCATTAAAATGTAAAAACTGAATAGATGACAAAAAGCAAACCAATACACTTTTTAATTTTTTTTCATTTCAGTTTGCCATCAAAGCTGCACCTCATTTCTGTTACTTAATTTCTTCTTGGCTGAGTGTCACATATTAAAAAAAAAACAAAACTCAAATAATATGCTAAACAACATTTGGAAATTATTTGATTAAATGCTTTAAATTCTGTTTTAGCCTCATGCATGAGGCCTATAGAAAATCTTGCTAAGCATACCACATATTCTTTGCGTCAAAGGCTAAAATTACTGGGATTTCTTTTGATATTGGCAAGCTAGTAATGAATTATATACATAGAAAAACTCATTTTGAATTGTCTCTAAACTGTTTTATTCTGAGATCGTGTAGTATTATGTCTTACGTTTATCTTTACTCTTAAGTCTTACGTTTGCTACAACACAGATGTGCTGTTCCATTTTGTGATACTGCTATGGGTTTACCTGCTGAGAATTGAAGCAAGTTTGGGGATGTTCGGCGTCTGTGCGAGGCTGTTATGGTCCTGTCCTGTGACTGCCAGGCAGTTGTGTCTTGAAGACACAAGATGACTTTCACGTCACTTAAGACTATTGGTATTTTTTTCCCGGAATCTTTTCAATTTGCTATTGAAAGACTGCTATTTATTTTTTTAAAGCCGTTTTCAGACAAAATGTGCCCCTCTGTATCAAGCTGTTCACCATACTGTTATACTGAGTCTGTATCTCACATTTCTCTGCTTTCAGCTTATTTACGTTAACGTTGCAGAGAAGGGAATAATGGGAATAAACCAAATCCATTTCCCAGTATATGTACCTCAAAGGTCTGTCCTCAACTTCAAAGCTTGAATGTACCATGGCAGCTGGGCGCACACCTCTGGCCTCTTACGCATTGCTCTCATACCTTCTGCCTTTTTCGGTTGGGGGAGGGGGTTTGGGGACATGAAGGATGGTGGTGATGTTTGTCTTTGGTTTGTCCTGCTTGCTCTGCTTTTTCTTTTGGTAACCTCAGTCAGAATTTATCATTCTGTAGTTTTGTTTACATTTATGCTCTTGAGTAGACATACTCCTTGGTGAACCCTTTTGAACATCATAGTTACTTTCAGTTTGTTCTTCTGGGGATCAAACTGTTTTCCCAAAGATTTAGTTATTTTCCAGACGTACAATTTGTAGATTGATATTTATTTTATTGTTTATGTTTGTAAGGTGTTAAAAAAACCTCTTGTTCTTATAAACAGGTTTGTTTTTAAAAAATGTGTTTTTCTGATTGTATTTGAGCTGGGGGCAAATAAAATAGCAATTTTATTCATCCAGTTAGTATTTGAAGCTGGACAGTAGGGTAAGAATGTAGAGTATGAAATAAGAATTATTTGTTTACCTTGGTGTGCTCTAAATCACAGCAATGGCTGTGATGTCATCCAAGTAAAGTACATTTTTTGTCCAAGATAGATTTCCAGACTCAACTTCCCAAAATCTAAATAATACAGCAGTACGAATGTGCCAGCATAAACTCCTGAAGATGGTTCAGTGACTTAATGTGTATTTGGAGGACTGTCAATGGAGACCTGAAGGATTAAGGAAAACCAGGAGAGGAAGTTATGTTATATTTTAGGAGGAAAGATAAATGTGTTAATTGGCAGAGATGCTAACTTCATACTTGAAAGACTTCTTTTAGGAATCCATTGCAAGGTAAATAAGGTATTCGCAACCATTTATCACATAAATTGCAATGATTTGAATCAGAAAACAGCTTAATAAAGAGAGGGCTAATAGAATGGAAACTGTCCAGTCAAAAGAGTATGTAAATGATTTATTTCTTATCTGTTCAGTACTCAAAAGAACAAGGAAAATTCTATTTACCAAAGACTTGATCTTGATCCCTTAAAAGAAGTTAGTGGATTTTTGTTAAAACTTCTCCAGGCACAGGAGTAAGTCCTGTCCAAAACAACTATTTTAGCTAAACTAGAAAAAAAAAAAATTCAGTCTTGGTTTTGCATTTGGTCACTACTGTGTCCGAGAAGGTCTTCATCCTGTAATTATGCTACAATAGAACAGACCAAGCAATATGTTTATGTTGTCATATCAGCATCATGTTGTTTTAAAAATTGTTTTGAGAACTCTAAACTGCTTGCAGTAGTTCTGTCCTCTCACTTTATCTTATTGTAACTTTTACTGGAAATGGCCTCCTTTGAAAAATCATGGCTAGATATCCCAAACTGCACCTTGTGTACTGAAATACAGAGCAGGCAGAATCTGGGAGCTGAAGTCCAGAAAATAACATGTAACATTCACCAAGCAGGCAAGGTTTCTCCTGCTCTGCATTTCTAACCTTGCTACCTTTTTAGAAGAGTACCTCATCTCGTCCTTCAGCAAATTTGGGATTCACAGTTAAAGTGTTCCTCTGGGTAATTACAGATCTGGGAGATGTGCTCAGAGTGAACCAAGCAGAGCTCACGCTGCTGAGCTCATAGCCACGCCAGGCAAGGAGTTGGTGCCTGCCTTTACAGAGCGAGCAGTAGGTGGAAAGCAGAAGAGCTGAGCTATAAGATTTTCTTTGCATCTTCCCTTTCAGAAGAGTATCTTAATCACTGTATGAGGGACAAAGCCAGGTAGAAGTTTTGAGTTGTGTTTTGTGCTGTCTGTGAAAACTGTGAATTGGAAAAAGTGCAAAGTTCATAGGGCCCATAGGATGAACAACTGTGTGAAGAGAAAGCATGTGAGGTTGGCTTTTTGTGCGTGTGCCCACTGAGGAGGGTGCTCCTAGTGAGTCGTGGCCCTTACAGCATGACATTAGAGCCTCGAATGGCTTCTTTTCTACAACACTTTTGCTCATCAATAACCATTTAAACTTTGCTGTTAAAAATGTTCATTTGCAATTTTCATTACTTACAAGTTAAAACATTTGTGATTCATCGACATGCTAATTATTTATTCTCTTTTTAGATGCTTAAACTCATGAGACACAAAAAATTTCCTGGGCCAGAATTAACTAAAGTTGAGTATTAATGAGATCAAACGGACAGTTAATGGATTTGAGAAGTGAACTACTGTAGAATCCCTTATGTATAGGCTTTTTTGGAGGTTATTTAAAATTACTAAGTCAGAGCCAGCTGAACTATTAGGAATTTTGTTATTCACTTTAGAGAGGCCAGTGTTTAATTTGTTTTGCTTCACCACAATCCACCTGCTCAGGTGAGGGACACATGGGGATCCATGGAAACATACATTTTCCATAAACAATTGGTCTGTACCTGTGAGGGCAAAAGGAAACGCATCAAGTTTGCCAGAAGCCTTTGCTTGCCAGTGAGCAAACAGGAGAGACAGAGAACTGATATTTTGTTACTGCCTTTCCCTCTCCTATGATCACTAATATAAACCTTTTTAAAGTCTCTTGTTCTCTGTAGCTTTGTTCCCATTTCTGTATTTGGAGCATCAGTAGTGGGGGGGCTTTGTTCTGAAGATGCTGTGCAGCTCCTCAGTTACTTTTTGTATTTATTGGGAATCACTGGGGCCAAGGAACAGAGACATACTTGAAGACTTTTCTCCTGCCACACCATCTCTGTCAATAGGCATAGTTTGCTTAAAGAGAAATAGACCATAGGAATTCTTCTTTCAGGAGAGATTTTTTAAAAACAATATAATCAGTTATAACTAAAATACCCCTTCACGGAAACAAACTCTTCTTCTTCTCATCTCTAAGATTTCTCTGCTGTTGGAAATGGAGGAGATGTGAAATCTCTTCAGATCAATGTCCTCTTTTCAAAACATCTTCCTCCTTCTATAATGGCAGACCAGAGGAAGGGTTTTGAAAGATTGTGTGATAATGTGGGGGAAATCTACTCTGAATTGTAGGTTATTTGTTGAGAGTCCAGGTGTTTCTACTAGTAAGAGTTAGGAACAATAAACTAATCTGGTTGCAGCCTGTTGGTTTTATCTGACCTTGCATCTATCCATCTTCACATAGTCCTGATATGATCTGTAATATATTATTGTCCAGGATATGTTAGATGTTGCACAAAAACATGAGATGACACAATCTGTACGTTAAAGCACTTAGTCTTGAACATACAAGGAATTTGGATGTAATAGCCTTTCATTGTATCTCTAAAATAGCCACCTCCGGAATTATGCTAGAATGGACATAACTCCTGACAAGATTGGCATGGAGCAGAACAATTTCTATCTCAAAATACTGCTGAGTTTTCATCGGATATTTTTATCCTGCAGTGGGAAAATAAAATTTCAGCAACGTAGACCTGTCAATCCTTATTCTTTTAGTAAGCCTGGGTAAATTATTTAGCATAAGATGCTATAGGACATAGTTTATGATAAGTGTGAGAAACAGAAGAAGAAAAGAATGAGTACCCTATATGGGTACTGCAGGCAGCCCCTATGAACTTACATTTAGGTATGTTAACTGAGAAAGTATAGGTCCAGCAAATGCTGGAGATGGGAGAATGAAATAATTTTTATTTTTTTCAGAGGGAAAAGAAATAACCTGAGTAATGAGTAACCAATAAACTTTTTTTTCCTTTTTTTGGATCAAGATAAAATGGCTTCATAGCCAATTACTTTGTATAAATTAAGATAATAGAACATTTTGAGTTTCTCTGTCCGTGAAACTATTTTTAGGTAGACATTTCCAGCTGCAAACGTCCAAACTCTTTTATAAGCACAGCTGCTGAACTGGAGTATATTAGGGAATATTTTTCTTTACTAGTTAATGTTCCTATTGAAATTTCTTTGAAATAAGCTTTACTTTTGGTTTCATGTATCTATCCTTCTTGTCTTACTGTTGGTTTTGTTCTGTAATAATTTATCATTTCCATATATCTCATTCACTGTAGCACATGAATTTTCCATATCCCATCTGTATTGCTTTTAATGTAGTCATTATAATGCATGATTAAGTCAAGTAAAATTCTTTTCATCTGTTGTGATGAAAGCCTGGTCTCTATGGGGCAAGTTGCTTGAAGTTTTATGCTTTCCCAGGTAGTGTTTGTAAGTTAACAGATCCTCTGCATTAAAAAAAAACCTAAAAAATTATGCCAGCCTTTAAATTTTACCTCAGTATTATATGATGTTTTAGCACAAAGATGTTGGAAAGAGGGATAAAAATTTCCCTTGATTTTGTAAAAGATAAGTTGTACCAGAGTAATATATTTCCAATGATAAAGTAATTGACTGCTATAACAAGGTAAGGCAGTGGATCTACTCTGTACCAATCTGGGCAAACCATTTGGTGGATGAGAAATTTCCACAAGGGAAGGCAACAGTGGGTACTCTCAAATCGTGAACAGGGAGTGTATGGTGGTGTTTTTCAAGAATCAGTGATCCTCAAGATCAATACTGCTTAATATTTTAACTGGTGTATTTTGTGCTTAAAAACTAGTTTGAGCAATATTGTCAATGTTAGGAAGAATCTGGTAATTCTGCGAAAGAATTGGGCACTATCACAAAAGACAAGATGATCTGGAGTTACAGAAATGTTGCTTAATACTGTAAAGCACAAAAATCATTCATTTTCAGATGAAAAGCAAGAATCAGTGCTACAAATGAAGAACTAGAGGAGCCTGGGTCCTAGGGTAGGGCAATTTATTTTATTATTAACATAAGCTATATGACTCTTAATAGACTAGGATTAAATGAAAAGCTTTACCAGATTTCTCATGTTGCTGTTTGTTTGAAATCGGTGTAAAATATTACCAAACTTTATCACAGAATCTTTATGACTAAAGCTAAAATTTTGTTTTTCCTTTATGACAGTTTTCTTGTTGCCTTTAAAGAACTTTCACATTGTGTAGTAGTGATTTAAGGAAATGTCACTGTGCTTTTCTCACCTATCCAGAGACAGTGTGTGCAACCAGCAAATCTCTTCAAGGATTGTAGTTTGCAAATCCTGCAGTTGTAAATGGCAAAATAATCTTGGAATTGTTGGGACGGACCATGTTTGATGTTAGGTAGCAGCAAATAATCAGACAACACTTGCCTCCTGTATATCACAGAATCACAGAATGGTCCGGGTCGGAAGGGACCTCTGTGGGTCATCTAGTCCAACCCTCCTGCCGAAGCATGGTCACCTACAGCAGGCTGCACAGGACCTTGTCCAGGCGGGTCTTGAATATCTCTGGAGAAG
>Ga0065711_1031596_pt1 | contig 29259 bp, 26 predicted proteins | sample Hoacrofraction12_FD_59098 | JGI IMG/M metagenome (GOLD analysis project Ga0065711, IMG submission 59098) | Hoatzin crop microbial communities from Cojedes, Venezuela - Epithelial fraction 12 v2 (version 2) | ecosystem: Host-associated > Birds > Digestive system > Esophagus > Crop | place... | reverse complement strand
CCGGCTCGTTCCCCGGCGGGCAGCGGCGCCGCGGCCCTCCCTCCCGCCGGGGTCAGCGAGGCCGCCAAGGCCGCGCCGGACGGAACGCTGGGCTTCGTGCGGGGCTCGGGGTGGCGCTGGGCGGGGGCAGGGTTTCCATTGTGGGTACCTGAGGCGGGGCGGGCGTGGTGTTGGGAAATGGCACCTGCCTGTGGGAGGAACCTGCGGGGTTTGAATAGCCGCCTGCACTGTGAACAAGTAAGCAGCAAGCGCTGGCTTTGCTCCTGTGGCGCTGAGGGAAGGCGAAGGAGTGAGCGGGTTTGTAGTTGCACAACGAGAGCAGCATTTGCCCCAGAACTGGGAGGCAGCGTCATTTCAGTTAAAGGCCCTCAGGTCCTCTCAGTAAAAATCCCGTGTGGAAAAGTAACTTTCAGTAAGTTCCATGGCAGGATGAGGTCCTAAAAGAAAACTACATGTTTCAGAGAAAGTGCACATATACTTACTAGTTTTTAATGGAATTATTTAAAAATTAATTTACATGTCAGATACACATGTATTTCTGGCTTTACAGAAATTGGTTTTCAGCCGTGAATCATTGTAGCCACAAGAATTACTATTGTTAGGACTGGAAAGTACATCCCTGCCACATCTCGCTTCCTCTGAGCCCTCTCAGGGATCGTTTCTTCTGCGAGGGCCGGGAGTCACCAAAGCAACACGTCAACACGCCCTAAACACGTCCTGCCAGCAAAAGGGCAGTCCCAGCTTCTCCACAGTAGGGACACTACCCCTGGGATGGCCATGTAGGGCAGCAGGGAGCTGCTCTGGGTGAAAATTAACCTGGCAAAAAACCCGAATAAATAAGTAAGCAGTGGGAGTTTGTGGTGGAAGGGGGCTGTAGTCGGTGCTCGCAGGCGCTGCTGGTTGCACGACGTGTTGTGACGACGGCACAGCTTTCCCCGCTTTGAAGCACAGCTGGATTCTGTCTCCGGCGACCAAAGACTGACCATGTCTCATAGTGCTGCCCTGTAGAGTCACCAAACCTTGTGGCATTCCTGCTGCTCTTTAAGAACTCGCTTCCTGGAGTCATAGGAAGAGGAATAGTGCTGACACGCAGCATTTTTTAAGAAGAAAGCTTTAATCTTTTTTCTTACACAAAGAAGTTTGAACGCATGACCTTGGAATCAGACACAGAGAATTTACTGTCGCCTAATAGTCTATTGTTTTGGAACCCATTTAAGGCTTACAGTAATTCATATTGCATATTCTTCCCATAACACTGTTACACAATGTCTCATGCTAGTAAAGTTATAAATCGTCAACAATTGTCTAAAATTTTTGGTCACGTATTGCACATTGAGTATCTGCTGCTTCCTGAGAAGAGTGAGTTGGGTCATTCCAGCTTTTCCCTTTCATTGCCACAAATCAATATATGCAGTTGGCTGAGGAAGCACATGGCTAAAATCTTGGCTTGGTCTTTTCTTTTTTCTTTTTTTCCTTGCCTTTTATTCTAACTGAATTAGAAAAACAACAGCTTTCCGTTTGTCACCTCTGGCAATTTCTGATTGTTCCATGTTTTTGTCTTTTTCTGCTTTGTTAAAAGATCCCCACCACTGTTACCGCAGATAAAGCAATTGTGATTATATAGCCTTTGTAATGTCTCATAACTTTGGTGGTAACTAGGAAAGCATTTTGGTGCTTAGCACCTAACTGCATAGCTTTAGGTGCTCAGTGTTTTAAAGCTGGCCAGAAATTCTTCTCGTGGAAAGCTGCACAGAGTATAGATTTCATGACTTGAATTGCAGTGCTCTAGGAGGTCAGACCTTTCTCTCCCTGTTAGGTCCTGGAAAATGTGGTCACGTGAAGAGCTCAGTGAGTCAGCATCGTTTAATATTAGCATAATGAGAGTGGTTTGGTTTTTTTTTTTTACTTGTATGCTTTAATCACGGAATTAAGGTTGTTTAAACTCAGTTCTTGTGCATCAGTGAGATGAAAAAGTGCCTCTGATGCTGTATGTAGATGGTAGGGATTCAATTCCCTGTGAGGCAGGACAGTCGTACCTGGAGGTTGGAGGGTGGACGCTGGCAGGCAAACATGTTGTGATATCCAGCTGCAAGCAACCAGTGGGGGTTTGAAGACCACCTGCTTGTTTCCAGCAGCACTGAAAAGCCTACTACAGGGCACATGGACCAAATCCAACCCTGCTGCCATTGCAGTTAAAATGTTGGTGTGCTTAAATGAGGACTAAATCTGATCTCTGTATCACTAGTGGCTCTTCTGAAATAGGAAATAAGCAGACTGGTAAAAGGACAAACATTGACATAATTTAGTGGATTCCTGTGAGAAGGAAGGGGTTTTGGGTTTTGGCTACTTGGCTGCGATGGGGAAAACCTCAAAGCTCCCAGAAATTAAGACAGGGTGTGATGAGAGACTTTGCTTCTTAAAAGTTTCTTCTCCTAGTTTTCAGAGCGCATATTACTTGGAAATACAGAGTCTAATAAAAGATTTTAAAAATGGAAGTTAGCCTAAAGATTTCTGACAATTTTCCTGTTTGTTTTTGATGGGTCTTTGCATGAGCTGGATCATCATGGTACAAAACTGAATGATAAACCATAGATGTTCTAACTTGCATTTTCTTCTGCATGTCATGTCATATAACGTGAGACAGTATTTTGTTCTGCATGTAAATGCATCACCATTCGTTGGCTAAGCTTCATGGTGTGAAATTCCTTTGTCTTTTATTAAGAACAACCAGTCAGTGTAGCAGCAAGGTGAAAACCCATTGAACAGTTTCTCCTCTGAGCTTTAGGTAAGCAAATGCATCTGGATGAATATACACCTTTAGGAACTCAGAATTATATGCAACTGACCTTTAACCTATTAAATAAAACATCATAAAATATAACTTTTCAAATGATTCATTTATGAGTTAATGTAGCTTAATGCAAACCAGAAATCCCAGTAAACTTGCAGAAATAATTTCAGCCTGTGTAGGGGAACCGCTTGTAAAATCCGATGACTTGTGTTTTCTAACAATATTACAATTGCAGTTTCCCAGAAAGTCTGATGATGCGTTTCCGAAAGTTGATGCCTAAGGTGGAATAATTTCCTGAAAGAGATTTGGTCATTCAGCTTTCAGGATCTGAAGTAAAATCTATATAAAGCAATCATTTGAGGGGACAAAGCAGTAATCACTTATCGCAGAACTGAACTTTTGAAGGTCACAGGACAATGTGATGTCCTAAGTGAGCTGAACATATACACATAAGGACAGCAGTGGTGTGAATGGATTCAGTATTCATGTAGATAAATCACTCCCTTGTGCAGGAATCTGCCTTTTTAGCTGTGTGTCTGTTTGGATAATATGGTGAGCAGACCCTGACTCGTGCTGGCTCCAGTGAGGAAGACCACCATCACATCAGCACGGGGGAGGTTTCTGGGAAGTCGTAGCACAGCCAAGACACCACGGAGAAAAGAGAAAATGATGACCTAGAAAATCATGCCACTGCAGTGTCTGCCCTGAGGAGGAAAGCTTGCCTACCGGTCACAGCCCCTCTTGGCTCTACGCGGTCTTGTTGCTGTAGAGAGCTATTAGAGAAGTGACTATTTCAGGCACCCATTGCGTATAAGCAATACAGGTAAGGGGCAGCACATACCCAGTCTAAAATAGAATAGCCTAAATTATTAATGTGCATTTACGCTACGGGCAGGGACGCTATGCCTGTATTGCACGGCTCATGCGTTCTGTTCTTCCCCTCTTGGAAGCAGCGGGGTACTTCCAGGGAGTAACGTGGTCACGCCAACAGCGACGGCCCCGCAGCAGGCGTTGCACCTGCTTCTTCCTGCAGCCGGGCCCTGCCACTGGTGCTCAGGGCCTGCCTTTGCCACCTCTAGGACGCTGCGAGGGATGCACGGGGCAGGGGAGCAGCAACAAAGTGCACAGTATTGGTCTTTGGACATGTTTTCCGCACTGGCTTCTCGGCTGCCAGCTGCCCGGGCGCAGGCCGTCGGCTGATGGGAGCCCATGAAGCAGCAGCAGGACATGTCCCCAGAGCATTTTGTGCTGGAGCAAGTCCCTGGGGTGCAGAGCGCGTGAAGGGGAGGACACTGAGCAGTGCTGTCCCCGGAGAGCTTTGCCTTGGAAAGGAAGAAATTCTCCGAGACACAAAAGCTGCAGGTCCACTGCTGAGCCCGAGGAGGAGGGGTGTTTTCCCACATATTGTGTGTCCGCTTGCTTGCGCCTCTTACCGACGTCAGGCATGCTGAAGGGCCTGAGCGTCATCTGAAGGACAGAGGAAAATCTCAGCAAGGTCTGAAGCCCTAACAGAGCCACATGGCCTGGTCAGGGAGCCTCTCCTGCCCCGGGGCTGTCTGTTTGCTGTGGGTGGAGAGTGACCTCGCGAGAGAGAAGGGCAGCAACTCGTAAGGTCCTGCTAGAGACCACTCCATGGCAGCAGATGCTGGCCTGGTGCTGGCTCCTGGGAGCCACAGCCTGATCCTCCTTGTGCCTTACGCACTCGTCTTGCCACAGATGACTGACCCAAGACCTGAGGGGACAAGCACATGTCTCACATTGTTGTTCTTCAATTTCTGAATTTCGTTCTGATGCATTGTGTGAGCGTATAGCAGTCCTGAGGAATGAAGCCTAGCTATGGGTCCCAGGGGTTAGCTTATCATCATCTTGAAGACATGCATAGTTTTAAAATTTCATATCAGAAGATAACGCAAATCACATTTCGATGGTCAGAGAGCAGTGACTTACCAAAGCGTATAACAAAATGTATCAAACAGAATCATAGTCAAGGTAATAAAAAACCAGTGTGTGCCTGTTTTGCTCTAATCTTCCGACTTCGGTGGGCCAGGAGAAGCGGGACTTGGCCTGCATTTCTGTGCTCTTAATGCATTAAGCTCCTTGGCCACAGTAGGGTGGAATCTCTGTCCTGTTTTCTTACCTACCATAAGCAAGGGCGGGCGGTTGTAAGAAACTTTGCCTCTTGATGCAGACTTTGTGGAAAGGTGAAACCCGCCGCTGCAGCTGTAAATACGGCTGCCTGAATTTCACTGGACTTGATGAACAGGCAAGGTAACTTTTCCTGTTGAGTCTGAAATTTTAATGACAGAGATTAAATTACGGAACTTCTCTACTTACTTGTGTCAGTGTAACATTTTATAATGAGCCTGGAAAAAAGGGTAGGGGAAAAGTAAACAAGAGAGACTTGCCTCCTAAATAACGTACAGGTGAGAGAATTATTTCCTTAGCATAGGGTGCCAGTACTGATTATTTATCCTTCAGACCAAACGCTTCAAATTGTATTTTGAAAGTTATTTCTCATGTTCTGTTGCATATCCTTGGTCTGATATACCCATTAAGGCACACTAGCTTCTTATTCCTGCCTTCCTGCCTTGGAATCAACTCCCTTGATGCTTCCCGGGTTCGCTGGACTGCACAGTGGCTTGGCAGCGCTTTGGTACTGTGCCAGGGTACTGTGTATGGAAATGAGACTCTGCTCTCTCAGTCTTGATATGACTGAGCTTGTGTAAAAGATTTTTCCAGCTGGCTTTGAGTTTGATGGGTTTGTTTTCGTCCCTATAGGGAGGCATGGCTCCCTGCACCTACAAGGTACTGCTTTAGACTCAAAGCCATACAGTTAGTGCTTAATTTCTAATATACGCCTGACTTTTCCCAAGTCTGGATCCTGCAGACTGCTTTCCGTGGATCAACTTCTGCAAAGGTTCTGAGTCTTGCAGGTTTTATGAAAGCAAAGGCTCCTCATCCATTTAAACTTGCTGAGGATCTCCCCCAGCGACTCTCATTCGGCAGCCGAAGGGTTTCTTACTGTCCCTTTGCCTGCTGTGGGTGAATTAATGAATGACGCAGATGCCAAAGTGTCAGAGGGGCTGGCAGAGTGAAGGAAGTTGGGAGAGATGCAACCCGTGCCGGGCTTATATGGCAGGTGGAGAAGAGCAGGTCAAAGGTGCACGACGTCTGTGAAGGATGTCTCCTGAAGAAGCGTGCTGACTTCTCAGATGAGCACGCTACAACCCACAGGCTTCCCAGAAAACAGTTAATTATTTAGCATGAGTTACTTATTTAGTCCTTATTTCATAGAAGTTGAATATTTACTTCAGGAAAAGCAGACAGGACTCTGGTACACAAAAGCACATCCTCCTTGGAGGGATTTAGTGCTGGTTTAAGCGGAAAGTGATCTGCACTGCAACGCACGGGTCTGGGTTAGCGTATGGACTGGAGACTAGCAGCAGCACTTCGGTTCTTTTGGGGATAGGCTACAACAGTACTTGAAGAGCTTCAGCCATGGGATCAGCACAAGTTGTCTGTTATATCTGGTCATTTGCAAAAGATATAATACAGTGGAGGAATCAAATGCCAGATACAGATGTCTGAGTGTAAAGTTGTGAAATTTTCCTATCCAGCCATAGCTACAGCATCAGGTGTGACCCTCTGCACATGGCATCAGAGACACAAGGCTTGGAGACTGCCACAGCATATGAGGCATTAAAATGTCATTCATATAGTGAAAACTACAAGGCAGGAAAAAAACATTGTCAAAAAAAGATGTCAGATTTCCTTCTGCCAGAATTTCAAACTGTGTATAGAGGGAAAGAAAAGAATTTATGTCTACGATCAGGAAAAAATTGAAAATAGAAGGAATGTGGATTACATGTCCCTTAACGCCTTCCAGAAGGACACGGAACAGAGAATGAGGAAATTTCATGCAGTAAAAATATCTACCTACTAAGGAGAGATCAGACTACGCTTGCAAAAGGTTGAAGTGCATGAAGAGGTTTATGGCAAGTTTTGAAAGCCCATAACCTACTGCCCTGGCCCGGATCTTTTCATGAGAAGGTGTTACAGCTCAACTTGAGACCGGACTAAGAAAGCAGAGATGGCTTACACCGTAAAAGCAGGAAAATTGCTACTATGCTTCCCTTTTCCCTGTGCCGCAGAACAGAGATAAAGTGCTGCTTATCTCAACTGCGCTAAATCCAAGGTAAGTGTTGTTTACTTCACCCCTTTCCAAGAGGAAAGGTCACTCGTGGTCTCGGTAGAGCTCCAGCAATTTCCTCCTGGCAGCGTTCACCTCTGCCTGCCTGGCATCGGCAAGGTCCTGGGAGCCCCTGCTCCCCTCCTTTGGCTGCCTAGCTGTATCCTGGCTTTTGGGGACACGTCTTAACCCTCTCTCTGCCAGCCTTTGCCCCTCTGTCTTCCCTGGAGCTGACTCTCAACAGACAGCCAGAAATGTCAGCAGTACTGTCTTAAATAGCAGTGAGATGCTGACAGTCAGACTTACAGAAATCCTTCTGGTCCTAACAAATAATGCGCAGAGGGTAAGAAGTAAAGGTAAATTTTTAGTACAAGTTACGGATTAAGTGTTCTCCCATATGAAATAAGAGTATTTTTTTTCTTTTGTCCTCTGCTCAGCTTCCTTTTTTTTTTATATTGCTGCATGTTTAACCTAAGCTGTCTTTTTTTTGACTCGACAGTGTGTTCACATTTTCTTTTTTCTTTCACCTTGTGTTTGCTCTTTATCACTCTAAGGAACAATAAATGAGGAAGGAAACAGTTGACTGGGATCACCCTTAAGCTGTTTACATCAAGAATGACCACGCAGATTGTCTTAACCCCGAGTGCAATTTATACCCACAAACCAGACTTTATCTAACGGCTATGTAATATGTTCAATTCCCCTTCTGAATGTAAGAAAGACCTCAAATTCTCTTGTAGATAAGGAAGAGAACAAAAAAATCTTCAAAATAAACCAGAAACACACAAAGCAACTGCTGGCCACTGATGTTCCGCAGATTCTTCCTTCTTTTCTTCTTTTGCAAATAAATGAGTGCAGAAAGCAGTGCAGTAATTATAGCCTTCAGAAATGGCTCAGGTTTTCCTCCGTGGACAAGCATGACAAAAAATAATAAAAAATATTTTTTACCAGCACAGCTGGTGTTCAGATGAAATTATGTGGTTAGCTTTGAAACGATATTAAAAGAGAAATTTTAATTAACCTGTACCACTGAGTCAGAAGATAATATCTGATGCATATAACAGGCATACAGACAAAATATGATAAAATAATTATTTGCAATTAGATATATGCATTACAGACAATGTTGTAATTAAAATGTACTTAATGTCACAGGAGGTCCTTTATTATCAAAATAATTTGTAGAAGGACTGTGGAAACAATGTGATGATTATCCATCCCTGTGAAAAAAAGCCCCAGAATTTACCGAGAGCCCAAAGCATTTCTGATTTTGGAGCAGATACCGGTACCAACAGCCAGGCTCCTCTTTTCCGGTGCCAAGTCCGTTTGTTACTGCAGTGTGCGTAGGTCACCCATTTCTTGATGTGCTTCTCTTCCGTGGTCCCCTGCCAGGCGACAGCCAGCCAGTGACATTCCTGTGCACCTCCAGACATGAGCAAATTTCTGCGTGGGTCAGAGGGAGGGAGAGATGCCACAGGGTGCTGCGGCGTTCTTCTGCTGGGAAAATAAATCTCTTTTTTTTCTTTTGTTATTTTCTTGTTTGCTGCAACAAAACTGAATGAGTAGATTTACTAGGGGTGATTCTTTTCTCCACTGTGGCCCTTCCAAGGCACTCAGGCCATGAAAAGGGGCCAAAACCAAGGAAAAATTACGTTTATACTTGCTTGAAGGGCTCCTTTTCACTTTTGTAACTCCAAGAATTAGCAGAGTGGGGGGACAGATAAGCATGGTCTAGTGAATCTGGGGGCATTGCTCAGGAGCGAGGCACAGCCTGGTCTCCAGGAGCTGTGTTTGTAGAGTCAGAGGGGCTGATACAGCCGCAGGGACGCAAGTGTAGTCGTTCACCATAGACCTGGCCAACGATGTGGTGAAGCCTCAGGGAACGGTGTCCTGGTGTGAGCGCGGCTCTTCTGCCTGAGGACCTGGGTGCTGCTGCTGCGCCGATAGATCACCTCTCAGCCCACGTACATGCCCATCTGAGAAAAACAGTGTCAGTGTGTCTCTTAACTATCAAGGGATGATGGTTTCCTGGTGTAGACTAATTGCCAGTTTTCAGTAAGGGAAAATCTTGTTTTTCCCAGGTGATACCAATTCATTAATTCCAGGATGACGTAAAGATTTTGTTCTGCTGCCTTGCACGCTGCTGCATTCAAATGCTCATTTTAACGAATCAAGCCAACTGTTGAAGGCTTTTTGGGACCCCGTACCCCCAGGCTGCAGGGAAGCCCGTGTCCGCCAGTTCAGCCCCTGCTCTCCCCCAGCAGCCAGCATGGCCCTGGGTACCGGCTGCTCCGGCTAGAAAGCTGACCCTCTGCAAAAGAGGTTTCATCTTTGGGGAGAGCTGGGTGCCCCCGGTGATGCCAAGCATCTCGCCCATCGCCTCAGGAAGAGCCTGTGCCTCATTTTTTGCTGCCAGCCGGTCCTTTCGGCTCACATTAAACAACCCCGAGGTGCCAAGGTCAGTTCCCAGTGCCAGATGCTCACTCTGGGGCCTGACCTTATTGATGCTAATGAAGGTTTTGGCAAAACTCTCCATCTGATTAACATTTCCCTGTTCAGAGCCACCACGCTGTAATTGTGGGGGCTGTTTTGCTGTTTCTCAGGCAGACCTTTTCTCTTCGCCACTTTCTGGATTTGTGCCCCTGCACTTGTAAAATTCCTCTTGAAGTCAATGGAGATTTTGGCTGAGTGAAAGAAGAACCCAGCCTCATTACAGGGTGCATCTTATCCTGGTGACACGTCTTTCTGGGAAGGACAGAGAGTAGCAATCAACCGTGATGACATTAATGTTTCTTTATGGAAATACTTATTACTTCAAATCATAAATAATAAGTAAAATTGCTGCAAAATGTATTAAACTGAAGGAATGGCTCGAGGGGAAAACAACTCCCCTAGTATATCATCAGCTGCTGCTGTATCTCCCCTAGGCTTCTCCCCTTCCCCGTTTTCAAAAGAACAAAGAGAATATGCCAAAGCTGCTTTGGGATTTCAATGAAAAATAATGAGAATTCATTGCTAATTAGGGCTCCAATTAAAAAAAAATGATCTTTGCAGGGACACTGTTAATGAACTTGTAAATTGCCGCCGCAGACTTGCATCCCCATAAACATTCCCTCTGTTTGATTCTGCTTGTGCCCGTGGAAGCGGTGAGCAGAGGCTGCTGGCATGTGTGAAGGGCTGGCAGTCGTCACTTGGCCCCTGCACGGGAGTCCAGCAGTCCCTGCCAGTGCTAGCTGCACAGTCTGCTTTTCGGTCACTCTGGGGACACGAGCGGCATGTCAGTGCTCGTGGCGTGTATTGTAGAAGTGGGCACCCCTTACGCACTGGGGTCCCTGCCCACAGCCTGGCTCGGGGGGAGCTCGCTGCTGCCGTCGCACCCGGCACAGGTGACCCTTCTTCCGTCAGAGTGGGGAAATGCCCCCATGTTTGCAGACAGCCTCGCACTCCTCTCTGCGGGAGGGTCCCACCCTGCCCCATGCCCGTTCGCTCACTCGGAGCGATCGTGCTCTGACAAACAGGGACAGTAAGCCGAGTGGAAATGAAGAGGAGAAAAGCGAGCGCTGGGGAGCAGGGAGGATGAAAAGGGGGGATGTCGGACATGCAGCAAGGCACTGTTAAGAGTTGGAGCTGGCCGGGGTCTGTCCTTGCCCACCACCATTCACGCTGGGAACCTTCCCACCAGTGCCTCGCCATCCTCGCTCCCCAGGACCGCTGGAGAAGTGCAGTGCAGCTTGTGTGGCCTTGCATGGCTGTGTCTCCTTGTGGGCTGGCGATGGCCTCTCCATGCCCAGAGCCATCAACGGCGCTTTGAAAGTGGGAAATGGCAACAGTTAATATGGGGAATTGCTGAACACTAAGCGGAAGGTTTCAATTAGCCTGGCATTCATCTTGCAAAATATTTGGCTTTGTAAAAGAGAAGAACTGTAATTCATTAGATATTTTTGATCAGTCTTAATCTAATTAGAAACCTCTTTATTTGTTCATGTAGTACACTGTTAAGAATGGTAGACAATCACAGGTACTTCAGGGTGAGCATTGGACTGTGACTGCATCTTTGCTCGTGACAGCAAACAGCCAAGTCATGTAAATCTGCACCTTTATATCCTCCAAGGGGCATTTTAATTAGGATAAGTGGCTACTACAACCTTCCTTGATAGTGGAGGAACCTCCATGTGGTTTCTGACAGTGATGGGCCGCTCCAGCTCCCAGGTCAGGGAAGGGGAAGCCTGCATACAAGTAAATGAGAATGTAAATGTCCTGGGGGAAAAGTCACGTTATTTTTGTCCAACTGCTGATGCAGGTAGAAAGCAGATGGAGCCAAACCCAGCCACACTGTAAGTCCACCAGCTACGACAGCAGCTGCATGCAGCCGGCTGCATGCACGCACGGGTATTTCGCACTGGGGAGCAGGTAGCTGCGCAGACTGATGCAGCTGCAACAAAGCCCTGCTTGCGTGACCGTTCCTCTTTCTCGGCTTGCCACCAGTTGCCAGGAGGCACATCCCCATGGTATGTTGTGCCAACACGCCATTTTCCCCTTCCCATTGCAGGAGGGCTTTTTCCTCCCAGGAGAACAGTATGAAACCATTGGAGGGTGATTAGCAGGGGTCTGAAACACTCCTGAAACCTGATCAGAGGTTGGAGAGGGCAAAACATGGATAAAATTCACGCTAATTGTACACATTTTCCTATGAACTAACAATGAAACAGAAACTCACATGGTGATTGATGTTGGCAGGCACCTCTGGAGATCATCTAGTCCAAAGCCAGCTCAAGCAGGGTCACACAGAGCACGTAGCTCAGGACGGTGCCTGGTTGGCTTTTGAGTATGTCCAAGGATGGAGACGGCACAGGCTCTCCAGACAATCTGGGCCAGTGTTTGACTCCCCAAAAAGGGTTTTTGTGTCCTTAACTGGAATTTCCTGTATTTCACTTTGTGTGTTTTTGTCTTTGCCAGGGTTAGAAGAAAAAGTTGTGGTGATGGAAAGAAGGGTAATGGGGCTATCCCAGGCTCTTGGATGAGCCCCTCTCCCAAAATTAAATGCAGCTTGGGGAATGACAAGTGCGTGAGACGTGGCAGGTAATTATTGTGCTCCCTTTGCCGTCAGCAAGGTCTTTTGCTCCAGCAGAGCTGGGTCCGCCCTGGGGGGCTGCACTTGAAGAGAGGTGCAGGGAGCAAAAGAGGGGGCTGGCCAGGAGGCAGAGGTGTCTGGGAGTGGGCAAGAAGGGGGTTCAGGCTGGCTGACGCAGGACAAGAAGCCATCTGCTTCTGCACCCGCCTGTCCTGCCTGGGGGTCCGTGCGTGCAGATGTGCATGGACCTGTGCTATGCTGCTGCAGTTATTGGGGAGGAATGGTTGTCTCCAGCTTTCAACACACTCAGGTTTTGGATGTGCTGGGGGCTAATGGTCTGAGGGCTCTGTGGTGCCAAACTCCTGCACGTCCTGCTCCCCGCTGGAGCCCCAGCCTCAGACCTTGGGGTTGCCATATAGCCCCGGCTGTGCACGAAGGGCCCTTGGGGATGCACTGAACCAGGCAGGAGCCCGGAGCGAAGCGGAGAGACAGCCCTGACAGGAGGCAACTCTTTGGGGGGCTCCTGCACTCCAGTCCTTTCCCAAAGTATGTTGCCGTAGCCCAGCTGCAACCAGCTGTTCGTTCGTTCACATTGCCTGCATGTGCTGAAGTTTTTTTGGGGAGGTTTCTCATTTTGAGCTAATGCTGAGGACCCCATGCTAGGGGGACTAATTCACACACCACCTCACCAATGCACCATGTACAGAGCAGGAGGGATGAAGTGCAGCATAAATACCAGGAGCGCAGGAGGGAAAGTGAAACATTTCATCCTTGTTCTGGAGCTCGGTATTAATTTTTTCTATTATTTCATTCAGATGCATAGATTTTATTTCTGGTAGTGTGTCACAGCTGATAACATACATAATGGACCCATTCAGGGGCATCTCTGAATATGCACTTTTCCCACATATAAATGTACCTGAAATTTTGAAAGATTGAATACTCATTTGCCAATTTAAAAAGAAAATGGACAGAACAAGAGAAAGAAGCTTGTAGAGTTGTAAGTCTTCATAGAAAACCAGTGGAAAAGCACATGTACATTTAGAATGATGTTGACATTTCTGAAATAAGAGATATGGTGTTTTGTCTAAATTATACCAAAGCTCTTCAAGATAATGTGCTGTGTAATAGCTACAGTTTTAGACACTATTTCATTTTCAAACAATTTTCTAGACAAAAAGCATGATTCTTATCCACAATTTCAGTTCAGTGTTTGACAAATTATTAGTGTATACTTCCCAGCTACACCTAATCTAGGGAAAGCTATATTTTAGGGGAAAAGTCTACATTTCTACCTTCCCCTCCACCAGCTTTGTCAGCATTTTGTGTTGCATGGAGAGTAGGCAGAGGTTTGTAAGGCCCAGAGTGAGAGCAGATGTGGGAGCCCTGCAGGCACGGATAAGCCTGAGTTGCCTTGACCAGCATCGCCTGGGTGCCCACCCACACAGCCCCTGCCTGTTGCTTGGGGAGCTCCATTTAAGCTCAGGGCCGGGGATCTTGGACCTGTACTATAGGTAGCTCCTCTCTCGGTCCTTGGGCTGTGCCCAATGGCTGGGCTGGGCTCTGGTCCTGCTTGGGAAAGGGTGAAGGTTCTTAAAGCACCACAGAACAGCAGAGAAGTCAAGTCTAGGCTGACTGGAGAAGGCCCTCAGGAGCCTCTTAGAGGGGAGTTGTTCTGGTGTTTTAAAGTAGGTCCTGAACATGTGCGTTTGTGCCTCCCTTGCAAGTTGTTCCCATCTGCAGTGCTGGCTTGTGAGTGCTTGCGTGGCTTGTGCTGACAGGTCTGGGCTCATGTTACAGAGGTGTTTTCCTTCCCTTCTGGCAGTTGGAAAGGTATAAATCCTTTTGACGCCTGCTTGGCATCAGTGATGATGCCACTGGCATGGCCTTGTCTTTACCTGGAAGCAAGGCACCATGAGCTCTGGAGACCATGATACAGGTAAACCTCGCCTATATCTGCAGGATGGTGGAGCTTGGGGAGAGGTCTCTCCAAGGCTGTACCAACTCAGGGTTCCTGGCTCCAGAGGGGTTGTAAGATGTTAGAACTTCCTATCAACTCTTCTGAGATATTCATAAAATAATTCTCTCTCTTGAGGGAGATTGCTCCTTTCTTGTGGGTATCCAAGTGGATCAGCATGTTCTGATGCAGGATGCCCTTGGAGGGACAGTGAGATAGCCAGAGTCCCTTGGCATGATGCTCTTGTTTCCAGCACTACTTGACCAATATTCTAGAGAAGTTTAGCAGTGTGGGAAAGCTATTTCCTAATTCTGTATGCTGGGACACCTCTGTGGGCGTGCTTCATGCTAGTGATGCTGAGTAAAACAACCTTGAGCCCCGACTCAGAAATTCTGTTAAGTTCTCATTGAAAGAGCAAGGTACCTTGACAGAGCTGGCAAGGTTCAGCGAGTGAGTTAGATGCTAAATGCCACATGCTTCTCTGAAAGGTGTTATTTCCACTCTCTTCTGGTGAAATGACCAAAGCGTCCTGGGTGTGACGGGATGGTGAGCCTGCTCCCTCTGCAGGGAGTTTTGACTTCATCCGTATTGAGTTATCTTCAATGTAGAGGCACAAAAATTCCTTTCTCCTGAGAAGTCTCCTCCAAGATGCCGATGAACAAAATCTGGAAAAACATGATTTTTTGCAAATGTACTTACAAGTAAGTAGTCCTCAACAAAATGTGAGTGTAGTCACAGGGGTGGAGGTGGTGCCCCAGCCCCCTCAGCAGCTGGTGATCTGCTGAGTGGGAGGAGGAGGTTTCAGCATACCTTGTAATTAGCAGGGAAAGGAGGGTTTTCATGACAACCATAAAGCAACAAAATATAAATTAAACTCTGCTAGGAAATTAAATTCAAAGAACAGAAGTAGTTTCCTTGGCAAGCCAAGAATAATGCTGGCAACACTCAAACTGGTTGCTAAGTGAGGGGGCAGAGAAAGAAAAGGATAACAGTAGCTGTGATTGTTATTGCTCCCTTAACAAATATATGCATTAAAGGTAATAAAATTATACTTCTAAAACTATGCAGCTTCCCAGTGTCACAAGGATTTCTTTGTTTGTAAACAGAGTAAGGGAACCAAGGGTCAGTAAAGCCTTGGTATGCATCTTGGAGGTAATCTGTCCATGGTCAAAATAAATCTGTTTATTTCTGTTGGTTACTAGGTAGGTTATTCCCCCTCTATAAATATGCAGGGTGATTTTTCTTTGCAAGGTTTAATGGGCACATGTGCTTTAGTAATAGCAGCATGTGATCAGAAGAGGGAACTATTACAAAGAAGAGCTAATTGCTGGGCTTGCAGGCAGTGCAAGTAAAATTACTTTCATTAATCTGTGCCTTTACAGTGTATGGGCCCTGATCCAGTTTTCCCCGCAATGGAGGCAGAGCTTCCTTCTGACCGCAGCGGGTGCAGGATCGGGCCTGTGCAAAGTGCCTGCTGGAGGAGACTGAGAAAGAAATGGAAATTGCTGTATTTTGGTCCTAGTCTTTAAACATTTATGGTATGACCTTTGGCTTAATGATACTTGTCTGTCTTCATCAAATGTTAAGATCCATGGCTGGAAAAGTACTGTATGAGTGTTAAATGGTTATGGAGAATGCTTTTACCACAAATAATGCGAACTTGCCCCATATAGTTTTTCTTGTGCATCTTCTTGGACTGGTGTAAAAGTCATGTCATCATAAGAAGCCAGGGCATAACAGAAATGCTTCTGCAGTTAAAGTTACTGACTAAATTAAGTGAGCTGCTATTTTGGGGGAGGTATTCTTTTCAACAAGCATGACAAGGCAGAGATCCCTGATTCTTCCCTTGTAGCTGTACTCCATGGTATAGCCATTCTTACAAAAAGATGTGAAAGGTGTAGGTCCTTCTGAGCCAGGCTGGCTCACTGGCTTGGATGCAAACTTGGAGTAAAAATGCAACTTGTTCACTAATGAAAGCTTATCTATCCTGATGGATACTGTGGTTCCCTGAAGATACAGTTCTGTGTTGTGACATGCAGTTCCTGTGCTACCCCTGCAGGATTCGTCACAATCTCTCTCTTCCTGCTTGCTCATGATCCCCTCATTCCCCAGCTAATTGGAGCTTGCTCTTTTACACACACTCACACAATTTTAGAGAAGCTTTCAGAAGAGGGATAGAGTGTTCTTACACATACCTCTCTGCTCAGTAAGGGGATCTTTGCTTAAATACAGTACACAGGTTCCACCCTGCTTGTCAAGTTCACTTCTTACAATGAACCAAGAATATTTGAACCAAATAGATACCTTACACTACAGGGTGAACTATAGTTCATCTCACTGATTACAGTGATTTCTTGACATCTGACAATCAGATGCCAGAAGATCTTTAGGGATGAGCTGGGAGTGTTTAAGTTGCATCCGTCAGCAGCAATGGAGTTGAACAAAATCTGTCCGTGAGTTCACTTTCTGTAGTCTGATGTTTGCCAGAGACTGGACAACTTGAAATGTGCTTGTAACAAATGTGTGTGCTGGCACCTGCTCTGCTGCAGGGGAAGGAGTCGGCAGGGCTGCGTGGTGCTGCGGCAGCAGACTGGGCTTTATCTCAGGGCTCGCTTGTGGTGCTTGGCAGGAGCTGCAGTATTCAGGCTGCTCCTGAACAGAGCCATTTTCTTATCAAGGGTCTTCATTGCAGCATGAAAAAAAAAAAAAAAAGAAAGCATGGGAAAAGTCTCTGGGGAAAAAAAAACAACCTGAGTTTGAGTTTGGTCAGGTACTGTCTTTGGACATGATACACACTGTCCTGAGGTCTCACTTCAGCATGGGCTTAAATGTTTTTTCAATAGTTTGACATGTAACAAAATACTTTGTGTTTGGGCTTCACCTAGGGCAGTTAACTAGCAGTTAGATAAGAGTAGGTTTGGCTTTGCCCAAGTTTGTTTCTTTAAGAGACAGACTGTTTTGCTTGTGCAGCATCAATAGGCATATATTGCTGAAGGGGTAGGATGTGGCTTTAATTTCTGTGTGCAAAGTTAAAATGTCAAAACAAGCCTTCTGCTGAATTTCAGCATTAGAGGGAATTTTGCTAGTTTTAAGGAGGAACTAGATGGACTAAAACATGAACATGAAATAGATTTGATCTTAATATGCCCAGCTAAAAGCAGCTGTCTGAGCTGGTAACCAGAGCACCGCTGGCAAGCTTGAGGAGCCTGTCCTAGGTCTGGCGTTGGTGGGGGACGTTGGCTGTAGCACAGGGCTGCCGCATCCCTGACTTGGGTGGCAGCAGCAGTTCTGACTTGGCTTTGTGGAGGGCCAAGACATCTGTGGTGAAAGGTCTTCTGGAGAACACTTCTCTGGAGTGTTTGTACTGTCTTAGTATAAATGATGTATTTGCTTCTGTCTTTAGGAAAAGGAGAGGCATAACTGGATGGCAAAATGATTAACCCACATACAGAACTTGCAAAATTAGATGTCTCCTTGGTCATTAGGCCAGACATTTGTGCAGCCAGAAAAGCTACAAAAATTGTATGTAGTGTAAAAGATGATAGACTCTTAACTACCTACTTTAGCTGGTAGCACTATAGTATGCTGTAATTTGAATTACTGTTTGGTTTTCTGTCCTGCAGTTGTTGGCAGCTCCCATACAGAATCCTTATTTTAATATTTATTTGAATGTTTAATTACTCTATAATAGCACAATAATTACCGTGTAGCTACTGAGGAATTACACGGTTGTCTGTACTCTGTAAACCAGTGTCAACCTCATCTGCAAACAAATAATTATGCAGCCAACATACCAGTTTAATTTAAACAGTAATTAGTGGAGAAACAGGAGAAATGTAAAAAATGCAGTTTCTGCTTTTATAAATAATCCCATGTGCAAAATTCTTTAGTTCCCTGACTTCTTTTACTACCACAATGTTAGACAATATAAACTGGAACCGGGAAAAATATAGCTGTAGAATTAAAGGCTGATAAAGCTACCTCTGAACTGTGTAACATTTTGCAGTGTTATTTCGTAGCCTGTTATTTCTCTAGCTGCAGGCTGTGATCACACAAGTGAAAATATTTCCAAATAACTTCACGTATGCTCTGGCTGCATCTCTGAATTTTGGGGCCTCTTCTAGAAGCTGGGAGTAAAACCACAAGGTGGCAATGTGCACAAGGAAATAAAAATGCTCTCCACTGCCTGAAAGCTGCAGCACTCCTCGAAGATCAGATTACTCAGCCTTGAGATTCAACTATATTGACACTTGTCCTGTTACAGGAGTTAGCATAGGATTTCAAGCATCTTTTCCGTTTTGGAAAGACTTTACAAGTGTAAGAATGTAAACTTGTTTTTCCAAGACAAAAAAAACCAAACAAACTCTGTAAGGGTGAACATCTCTACTTACTACTTTTGTTTCATGCTGGTGGAAATCTTCAGGAAATTTGTGTGTTTGCTTTAGGTTCAAATGTTCCCTGCTTAATATTTGGAAAATATGGGTTTTTTGGGTTGCTAGTTTCCTACTTGGGAGATGGGTTCGAAGACAGCCTGTCGATGTGCTTCTTGGCACTGCTGGTGACCTGTCTGGGTATGGGACATGGAAAAAGCATTGCAACTTTTGACCCACCAACCCCTCCCCTCCACCTTCCCTTGCGTTTGGTGGGGAATGTTTCCAGACTGGAAGCCATGGCATGGGAAGGACTGCATTTCTGGGATGCAGCAGGACCTACTGATACACTGTGTGTTTAAGCATTATTGTACTGATGATGGAGACAAACTGGTTTTATCCAGTGTAAATCAATTTGCAGATCTGGATTATCCCCAGGGATGCTGGGAAACAGAATCCTGAATGGTGCGTCCTTCTGAAGAGTGCGGAGTTTGTTTCCTATTGTATTGCTTCGGGAGGGGGTGCAAAACTGGCTAAATTCAAGGGAGTGCAGCTCAGGAACAGTTTTCTGCATTATCCTGGCACCGCAGGAGCAGTATGTGCCCAGCTGTGATTTCTGCACCGCTTGTCAGTCGGGGAGAGATGTGCAATGTTGTGGAATCTCGGTGGGGTGATGTGGTGGGTCAGAGCAGCTCGCCTGCAGGCAGTTGTCCTTGCACTCCCCTCCACAGGGTCTGCTGGCCACTGGCCATCCCCTGTGTTAGCCCTGTCTGCCGCCCTGGGGCTCTGCCTGGCTGCTGGGGCTGGGACCTCCGATGTGCCAAGGTGGGCTAAGAGCAGGCAGGGTTCAAGGGCAGCGGCAGGTCGGAGGGGCAGTCAGAGTGTTTGGCGTGGGAGGGCAAATTCCCTGTTCTGCTCCTGAAGCAGCACCCAGGCTGGAAGCTGGCTGCGAGGTGCCTGCTTTCAGGGGCTGGCAGGGTGCTGAGGTGGGGTGGGGGAAACACAGGGCTGGGGCTGGTTTTAGGAAACGCAACTTCCATGAAGCATCCGTCGAGTGGGGAAGAGTCAGACTTTTGTCTCTTGATGCATGATTGTCAGTGAGAAGAGCAAAATTTATTTAACTTTGGCTTGCTGGAACATAGACGTGAACTGCAGGAAATTTTGAGATGAAAGGTCAGTGATCACTTTCCTAGTAGGAGATGTCATCTTTTCGGGAAACTCTATCCACAAAACCACTGTTGCCAGTTCTATCAAAGCAGACCTATTTCATACTCAGCCTTATTTCTCTGTTGGAAGCAGGATACTTGGTTCCCTTCTTTTTTTATGAAGTCAGCTCATTTATTTGCTCTTCAAAAAGACTCTTTACAGCCCCTTCAGGACCAGCAGTGTGTGGTTCTGGGATGGCAGGCTGCTCTGGTGCTGCGTGCTGTGCCAGGACAGCTCTTTGGCAGAGGGGATGTCTGCAGTCCAAAAGTGCAAATCCCCATCCGGTGGAGACATTAGCAAAATTATGAGTTTAACTGTTACCCACATTCTCCTTGAAGCCCAACCTAAAGCATTAAGACATGTTGATGGGTTGTGATTCAGTGCAGTGCAAGGCGAATGTTAATCTTCTGGCAGAAAAATGCTGTGAATTATCACGTGTTCGCTAATCTGGGGCTGCTTATTCCTCCCTGAGCATCTCCTGAACCGTTTGCCCAGGAGAAGCCCTGACGCTGGTTTTGCTGCCTGTAAACACGAGGTGGCATCACGGCTGAGTGATGGGAGGTGCCGACTGAGCAGGGTCAGGAGGAAGCTCAGCTTTGAGTTTTTCTGGGCATGGTTCCAAGCAATAATATCTTTTCCCACCAGTTGTGAGGGATCTGAACTTTAGTTTGCATGAGGGGCTTAAAAAAGCAACTGTTTAAAAAACAGAATCCCTTTCTAGCTTGTACCGTGCTTGGAGGAGAGCTGGTTTGCAGGGCAAGGCTTCCAGAGAGTCGGCTGACTGTGTGCGAAGAGACTGTGTGTGAGTGCCTGGATTCCCTGAACCTGGTGAGGCTTTTTGTGGGTCTGGGGCTTTCCTAAACAGACTTAAATGTCGGGGTCGCTGGCTATGTCATCAATAGCACAAGACAAGCAGAGCTTTAAAGACATTGTAGTAGATCTTGGCAATGTGGAAAGCAGGACCAAGCACCTTAGAGCAGCACTGAGCACAATTTTTACAAAGCTTTGACCAACGTTGCAAAGCCTTGCTGACATATCTTTCTCATCCACCACTGGCCACCTTCCGTGGGCATTTCCACCCTTCTGACCATTATGCAGGCATCATGTTGGGGACTTGCAGGTAGAATACCACCAGTCAATTCCAAAAAGCTCTCTCCAAATCCACTGGCAAATGCTCACGAAGCCAGCTCTGGGTTCTTGAGTCCTAAACCCCACCACCCACCCTGCTGCAAGCAATCTCCGCGCAGCACGAGGGAAGATGCAGAGGCTGGGGCCGGGGAGTGCTGCTGCTGTGCTGGGCAGCCTGACAGCGGAACAGGCTGCTGAAACCCATCCTACTGAGCCCCAGGCTAGGCCCTGCTCTTATCTTTCCCAGCTTTTCTGGTTGTGTTTTTCAACATGTTTATGTTCTTTTGCTGTTTGAGCTTTTTATGTATAATTGCAAAGCTTTGGAAAGAAGTGCAAGGTGGTGTCCTCCAAAAAGCATTTAGTTTTGTTTTTTTTCCTGTGGAAAAAGCCAGCCCTTTAAATCTGGCTCTCTGAAGATAATATCAGTAAAAAGCTATGCTCTTCCCAGCACAGCTCCTTGGTAGGGGCAGGTCAACAGGAGGCGAAGTTGCACACTGCCCAATACATCCACGAGCTTTAGCCACTTGATTTGAAACAATTGTGTTTTTTCTGTGGATTTATAAGGGCTCAGTTCAGCACAGAAACAAACAGCAAAGATGATGTTCACTTACATTCATCTGTGTCCTGCAAGAGAGGAAAGCAAGCTTCACCAGCCCAGATGATTTTCAAATGAATTGCAGGACTGGGTGGGGAAGTCAGAGGCTCTTTTCTGAAGAATAGAGCCCTTAGTGTCTGCACTGCAACACTATTCCCCTTCTGTCTGTCTGTCTTTAGCTCTTTGTTATGTCAACATCTGTAGCTGTGAGTAAATAGCATAAGGGGAGAATACATATTGTACTCCTGCTAAAGCAGCCAGGCTGGGTGGGGGCCAGATGACTACATGAACTGTGCTGCCTCTGTCTGAAGCGGGGAGCTCTGGAGTAAATGCATATATAGGGCTCCCAAAGACCCTCGTTTTATGATGAATGATATTGCTTAGTGCTTCACTGACTGGATCCTCAGTCCGTGCAAGCCAGAATTGCGCTAGTGTCAGTCCTGTGGATATGCTGGTTTACCAAAGCTGAGCACCTGGTGCTGTAATCAAGACAGGATGCAAGTACTTGTCTAGTTAATCCATGAAACATTCATGTTTTCTCTTGCCAGCTCCCTCCAGATATTTTTTCAGCTTTGCTGATTCTTATAAATAAAAATTGTAAATATTTACAATTGTATAAATGCTCAAATCTGCTAGGAGAACTCATTTTATCAAGAAGGACTTTAAAATCCTGCTCTGCCTGCAGCCAGTGCCACCACTTCATCCTCCTCCCAGCCAGTTCCAAGTGAAGTTGTCAGCAGAGCTGGTCTTAAAGTGAAGGAGCTCTGCTATTTTTGTGGAAATAGGCAGCTGCGGGAGGGGGGGGGGAGATGGTTAGTGACTGCAGAGGGGACAGCTGCTATGAGCTTGGCTTCTGCAGGCCCCCAGAGATGCGGTGTGGGAGATTGACAGCGAGATGCTCGCTAGCTCTGGGGCTTACGGAGACCAGCTAAATGTCACCCGGCTGCAGGAGGGACGCAGCCCAGGCTGAGCACCTTCTCTGAACGGTTTGCTGTGCATGGGGAGCAAGCTAGGTAGTGCTGACAACAGTCCATGTGGCATTTCCCTGCTCAGGGAGCCAGCTAATGAGCAGGTGATCATCTGTTTCAGTGCAACCTCAGAGCACACTGTTTCCAAAGGAAAAATAAGGTCACAAATACTTGCCAAGTAAAAATTGCTGCAAACCATTAGTTAGGCTGCAAAAGTAAACTTTGGAAGATGTGCTTCATCTCTCGTCTCCGTTTGGCTGCTGTTGTATAGCTCTGAAATCAAAATGCGGTTTTCCTTGGAGCTGTTCGTGGCAGCCCTAGACTCTTCTGTACAGAGGTGCTTTTGCTGGGTCATGCTGTGTTTGAGCTGTTCTGCTTTACAGCTGTGTTCTTACTGAAGGGGTCAACATACCTTATATGTGAGCTCACCTTGAAGATGGTTTTCTTTATTTGCAGCATCCTTGCATCTAAAGATGTCAGTACCACTACCTTGCAGTGCAGAGTGCTTGTGTGGGCATGTGGTATGAGGAACCTGTCTCCTAAGCGTGGATAAATTCGTTAGGCAAAGGGCAAGCAGGATCCCAGGGAGCCACCTGGGGTCAGGCAGCAGTTCTGGGCATGGAAATTAGCTGTGACATTGCTAGCACAAGCTGAAGGCTGGAGCTCAGGCAAAACACGCTTAGATAAATTTTTGCTTAGACCTTTGTTCAAAGTGTGACCTGTAGCTCCCTTAGAACAGAACTGTAATGTTATAGCTGGGAGTACACAGAAATACTGGGCTGCTGACATGGGCATCTTGTTTCACACACCTAAGGGCATGATGGTGTCACAGCTCATGGAAGTTGAATCAGCTGTGCCGTTGTGAGCCTTGCGGTGGGCTAATCTGTCCTCCCTCAGCTAGGTGAGGGGGCTCAGGTATTTCCTCTGTGCTGTTCTACCATCTAGCTGTATGGTGAGTGGGTACGTTTAAAAATGGTAGATTGGTTCCACAGCCCAAAGGAAGAATATGGATCAGTTCTCTCTGAATAAAAATACGCTTTTCGCCATATTCAGCTGAGCTATTTCTATACCCTCTGTTAAATTAGCTGTATGATTATTTCTTTCACTGAAGTTTGCATTTGTTAGCTTCCACAGACTGCGTTTTATGTGTATGTGTTGGACTAATATGTAGCATTTCTCTGTAGCACAGTCAGCTAGCTAGGAAGGACCCAAGCACCAGATTTCTCTATTTTATGGTGTTGGAAAGAGCTAGCTAGAAGTCTCTGGCTCCATAACTTGATTTGCAGCTTTCCTACCTTTTTTTCACAAAGCTAGGGAGATGAGAGGGTCTTCAAGGGAAGTTCTCCAAGGAAAATCATGCCTGTGAGTCCCAGTGCAGCACTGAGTAGGCTGTTAGTAGCCATCATCTTGGCAGCTTGCTGCTAGAAATTCCAACACTGGCATTGATATCTCGCATCTGAAATGCCTATGTATATTACTTTATAGAAAATAAACTGGGGGGGTGAGAAGGGGCCACTGGCCCAGCACGGGCAGTAATACAGGACACTTTCACTGTCACTGACCCTCTGTGGCACTTTTCTGGACCATGCTTCCAAAACAGGCTTTCAAGGGTGATGTGAAGTCATCCCTTGGTGGCTGGTTCTGGCAGTTAATTAGTGAGTTTTATAAATGAGCATCTCTCTTCTGCAAGCATCTGAAGAAGAGTGGCACAGCTTCCCTTGTGCAGCCCATCCCGCTGGGCTGGTGCACACCGGATGGGATTTAAACAACCTGAGCCTCTGAATGGGATGTTGGGCTTCGAACCACGGGCTTGAGTGGTTTTCCTTGATTTTGCTATTGCACAATTTGCCTTGTCCAAATCCTTAATGTTTACCTTCTGCCTGTTTTTCTTTGTGTACTTAGACTTGGGAATGGGCATTAGTGTTAAGGAGATGTATCTGAGTAAATACACATATGTTCCACTATTTACAGAACACTTAATTATTTTTTATAGCTAGCTAGTGTTTTCTCTATTTTGACATTTTTACTCTAATATAATACATGCTACAAAAGATGTCTCACGTGAGATAGGGTTTCCTTCACTTTGAAAGGAGCTTTTACCTGTCTTTTTTTGTTCCACTGCATTCAGAAATGCTGTTTGAAGGCCCACTAACCATTCTCTTGGCTGCAGCTGATTGTTCTTCCTCTTTTGGAGGCTCAACAGTAGATTTTTGTTTCCATTGAGCGTAAGGGGAAGACTTTTAAAAGCACAGAGAACCGTAAGGAACCTAATTTCAGTGGAAGGTTGGGTGCCTAATTGCCCTGTGTGCCATTAAAAAAATCTCCCCATATGTGTTATGTTCTGTTTGTGGGCTTTTCCCTCCCCACGTGGGCAAAAATCGATTGATCAATGTTTGTTACAAAGTTATGAACAAATGTCTCTGGTCTCCTTGATGCATTGATGTCAGCCCAGTGTGTTCTCCTTGCTAACAAAATTAGTTGCAAAGTCAGCAGGAGGCTTGCGAGAACACAGAGCATGGGTTTTGTTTGCATAGCACACAGGGCTGGCTGCTACTTAAATAACAAATCATCCCTCTCTGCTCACAGATCTTCTGACGGTGGTGGTTTTTGTTTTTCTTTTAGGAATTGTTGTTTGAATAAAAGGTCATTTACTGCCCTACTGAGGGGAAAAACAATGTAAATGTACAGTGGTGTACTGCACACTGGGGTTTTTCAGCGGGTCCACAAAGGAGGTGGTGTGCGGGAGCTGTAAACAGCCCCAGCACACCACGTGTGAACACGTGGCTGTGTCAGCCGTGGGTGCTGAGCGGGGTGCACGGGGTGCTCAGCACCTTCAGGGGACACAGCGCTGCCGAGATGGGTGGGATGCGTGGGGTGCTCAGCACCTTCACGGGACCCAGCACCGTGGAGACAGGGGAGCAGGGGAGCTGCCAGTCAGTGCAGACAACGGGACCTGTGCAGGACCTCCGGTGTAGTGGTGCCCTGGAGAGGAAAGCTGAGCGAAGGAGAGCTGGGGAGAGGAGGGCTGCGGTGCTAGCACTGCTATTGAGCTTCTCTTGGCCCGATGGGCTGAATTCTAGTGGTGGGTTGAGTGCTTGGTCTCTGCTTAGCGAGGTGCAGATGCTGTTGTCACTGGGATGTGGTGTGTGCCCCGAGCTAGGGTGAATCGGGGCGCTGGTGGCCTGCAGGAGCAGGGTTAGGACAGCTATTCTGCCACTCAGCTCCCACGAGGGCATGCTGACAAGGGCCTCACCCATACTATAACTTGCAAAAACAGAGATTGCTGCTTCTGGTCAGGCTGGGCAACCATCTTGTTTTTATCTGTTGGTCGTTCAAAGGTCCTTCGAAAGCCTTGCGCAGAATGGCCTGGGTCTTGAACACCCTGGTCAGAATGGCTGTCAGTGGAACCATGATGTACTGGTGCTCCAACCAAAGCCTCCCTCCACATGCTCTTCCAATACGTAACCTGTATGTTTACCAGGATTCATCCTCGTTAAGTGCTCTGGCTGGGACTTGGTATTCATGACTGCTAAAGCAGATGGTATTTGCCACTCTAAATATTCCCTTTTAATCCCAGCCTCTCACCTGGGGCTTGCCGCTGGCTGGGTGCGAGCCCCCCCAACACCCTGTGCAGGCCCAGGGGATCGCACTGCAGGGGCGGGTGGAGATTCCTGGGGATGGGCTTCAGAGCTGGGTGGGATCAGAGACCCAGGGTGGTCTCAAGCTTGTACCCAGTTTCTGCCATTCCCTGTTGCTCCTCCGGTAGGACTGCTGCTTGGTGCAACACCTCCGCCGTGGATGCTGCTTCCATACACAACCTACTCATAGAAAGACAAGAAAGTAAAAAGGGTTTGGTATTGGATGCTGTGGGCATCTTCACCTCCCTGCCTGGTCTGCGAGCAGAACGTGCCCGGAGGATGGAAAGATGGCTCACTGGCAGTTCTGCATCTTCTGTTTGCTCACAGATCATTTGTGATGAGCCTCTTATATACTGTACTCTTGCAGATTTTATCTTTCTCTTTTCCTACTAAATTTCAGTCTTGCAGTAGTATTAAGCTGTTTTATGTTTTGCTTCACTTAAGTTCAATGTTTACATGTTATTTTTAATGTCTGTAAACAAACATGTACTGGTAACACTGTAACAAAATGCAATTATCGCTTCCTCCCACCTCTTTCTCCAGTGTTTCTTGGGCTTCTGCTGTAACAGTAGGAACCAAAAAATGTGTGAAATGAAGAGATACATTTTTAATTTATGTGAGTTCTTAAAAGGCTCCTTTAGGTTCAGATTAAACCCTACTGCAGGTTCAAGGGAAAGTTTAAGAAAATCAATTTTCCCAGACTAAAAAGAGCAAAACCACTGCAGTTTATGTAGGGTCCTTTGTTATTTGAATCAATAGCTCTGTTCCCATGAATGGCTGAATAATCACTTTTTTTACATAACGTTAGTACACACACAGACTTATCTCCTCCAGACTTTGTTGTTGAACCTGCAGTAAAATGTTTTTGATCATTAACAGTTTCTTGCTCTTGTCCTTGTTTAATTTTTTCCTGTATCTGAGTCTGGCTCTGAGCTTGAAATGTGGCGATTATTCCCTGCTGTGGCACTGGCATGAAGTATAAAAATTTTTCAAATAAATTTGTATTTTTCCAAGAAATCATAAGAAATGTCAAGCGTAACAGTAGCTAAATGCAGCATCATTTAGGTTTCTTTTTGGCTGGGAATTACTAATAGTGAGAGGAAGCATACCCATCTTAGCAAATAGCCATGTTTCAGAAGAAACGACTCAGATAAAATGCATCTGAGGAAAAGCGGATTGGTTTTGTCCCATCCTGAATCAGGGAGGGTATTTCTTTCAGTGCTGTGTTGACAGCAGATGCTGTGAAGAGCCCCACTCCTCTTTCCCTCTGCAGAAAGACTTATTTTCTTGCCAGGTATTCCCACCCCTGGATGGGGACTGGAGTGTTTGTATGAGTAGAGGTTACAGACGCGTCGCAGGATGCGTGTGGAGGTACCCGTGCGTTAGAGGTGTGGTGGGCGGACACTCTAGTAGGAGGCTTTTTATTGTCTTTAATCGTTCTGCTGTCTTAGTTACAATATTGCAAATTGATTCCTTCAAGAACCAGGCAGGACATGCCTCGGAAAGGCTCACTAAAAACTAAAGGCCTTTTCTGTTTCATGTCAGTAATTCATACTTATTACCGCTTTGTATTTTAAGCATCACCTTTTTCACTTACAAACAGTTACATTACTGAGAAGATATTTTCAGCCGATAGTAACCTTGGCGGTAGTTGTCAAGGCTAATAGTTTGACATTTCAGGTCACCCACAACTAATCAGCGGAGCGTGGCAGCACATCGGAGGGAGCCGTTAGGGCTGCGTGGCTGCTCTGCAAGCCACCCGTCACTCTTGCTTCCCAGGCACCCGGCAGAAGGTAGAGGGCTCTCGAAGGGCTGGGGAGCATCTGCCCGTGAGGCATCCTGCTCTTGAATGGCACCTATGGTAAGCACCGAGGCTTCACTCCCAGCTTCCACAACAGGCTTTCTCCATCTGCTGAATGGTTGTGGAGACCTTCCACAGGGTCTCTCACTTGTCACCCAAAGTGATCTGGGGCCAATGGTTTCCACAGCTGCCTGTGCCTTGCTGCAGGCTCAGGGAAGTTCAAAGAAGCCACACATTGTATGCAATCTCTCTGAAATCCTCCAGTACCTAGGCCTGGGAGCCCAAAAAAAGAACAAAAAGGAAGAAATAACTGTCTTCCTTGTCAGGTCTCCCATGTGTCAGAGTTGCTCGGGATATTTCTTAAAGCGTTTGAGTTTGTTGACTGCTCAGGATATAGCTTTTCTGCTCAGATTCTGGCCAGGCTTTGCATCTGCAGTCTAGGGGGAAGAGCTTGGTGCCCCTTGGAAGTCACCTGAGACACTGTGGCTCTGCCTCAGAATCTGACACATACCTCTCTGGGCCTCTGATTTTGTCCAGGATGGGCGTTATGATAGACGTCTCATTCTGCAAAATGCTCTGAGGTATATGATAAGAAATTAATTTAAGCACAAGTGTGAGGTGGTCTGTAGCATGTTGGAGTGCAGGACAGGTAGGTTCTGGGCTGAGAACCAGCTTCTGCAAAAGTCTTGGTATGGGCTTAGGTCTACAAAGGGGGAAAAAAATCCTGCCTTGGTATCTCGCAAGCTGGCCTCTGCGTGATGGTGCGGCTGCAGACAGTATAGGCTGACCTGCGTAGGTCGTATTCTGTTTCCTTGAAAGCTCAGCTGATGTTGCTGCATTTCCAGGGGTGCACCCAGGGTAAACCTGCATCAGATGGCCTGTTCTCTCCAACAGACAAAGCCAGCCTTCCTGGGGTGTCTCCACTGGTGACTTTTCTTTGGTCCACTGGGAACCTCTGAGCAGCTGCTCTGGTTTCATGAAGGGCACAAGCAACTGCCTGTCCATGCTCTTATCTAATAGGACAAAACTATAAAGACAGAGTTCAGGGCTTGTCTGTGGCTTTGCCTTTGTAAGGAACTTTGCCGCTGCAGAGCAGGTCCAAAACACACTGAACTGGCAGAGAAAGATGCAGGTGAGGTCTCTGCTAATCTCCACTTAATCTTCAAATGATTGACATATCCAGTCTTAGTGATGGCATGAAGAAGTCAATGTTGTGTGTGGTTCCTCCAGTGCCCACTTAAAGATAATGTGTTTTCATGGACACAGTTCAGCATATAAAAGACAAGTTTCCACCTGGTTACAGCACCTTGGAGTAAATGATGAATGCTAGGAATCTTTTTTTCTATTTTTGCTTCTTCAGAAACAGTGAAATAGAAGTAGTTTAATATGGCTGACACTTCTGTAACTAAACATTTGCTTGACAGCCAGCTGAAATCATTAAAGAAAAGGTGCAAGGTGCTAGCAAAGCGAACCTGGTGTCACAAACAAGCTTTTTTTCTGGAGTCTGTCCAAACCAGCAGCGCTGCCCATATGTTACTGGGGGGG
>Ga0065711_1031594_pt1 | contig 29262 bp, 16 predicted proteins | sample Hoacrofraction12_FD_59098 | JGI IMG/M metagenome (GOLD analysis project Ga0065711, IMG submission 59098) | Hoatzin crop microbial communities from Cojedes, Venezuela - Epithelial fraction 12 v2 (version 2) | ecosystem: Host-associated > Birds > Digestive system > Esophagus > Crop | place... | reverse complement strand
TGCTTGTGGCGCCTTGGCTGTATTGGCAATGCGATGTGGGCGTTTGCACTTCACCTCACAGGCCTCGGGGATCATTTTCACGTAACTGAATCGTTTTATGAACTGTGAGGCTTTTTAAATGCCTCTGTAACTCGGCTCCTTACCCCCGAAGTGCACTTTTAATTATGCTGCAAATGCCATTTCGACTAGGCTTTGTATCGGTCATGGAGCTTGTGTCAGATTTTGACTGGCGTTTTCCTAAGGTGGGGTCTGATTTCTCCCTTTCTCTCTTTCTCTCCTTTTGTTTGTTTTGTTTTGTTTTGTTTGTTTCTTTACTTTCCAGGTATTAGTTAATATTGGCAACCATTTTGATCTTGCTTCCAGTATATTTGTAGCACCAAGAAAAGGGATATATAGTTTCAGTTTCCACGTGGTCAAGGTCTATAACAGACAAACCATCCAGGTGGGTTGTGATCTAAAGAAAACGCTGTATTTCCTTATTTTTTCACATGCTGATTTCATCTAGATACTAAGATGCATTTACAAAAACAGCAAGGGATGAATGAGACTTAGTTATTTCAGCTAAAGGTGTCTGTATGCGTGACAGACATCACGCATTGCCTTAGCTTAATTCAACCCTGTTTCTAATCTGCACAAAAGTTTAGTGACGTGCGCAGGGCAAAAAAAAAGTCATTGAGAGTGTTGAGAAAACTCAGATTCTCTCTCTTTGCACTTTTTAGGTAAGTTTAATGCAAAACGGCTACCCAGTGATTTCAGCTTTTGCAGGGGATCAGGATGTCACCAGAGAAGCAGCCAGCAACGGGGTCTTGCTCCACATGGAAAGAGAAGACAAAGTGCATCTCAAACTGGAAAGGGGTAACCTCATGGGAGGGTGGAAATATTCGACCTTTTCCGGCTTCTTAGTTTTTCCACTATAAAAGAAGGCCAAATGGGAGACAGATCCATCAGCTGGAGCAAGGATTCAATCGTTAATGACACCCTGAACTTGGCAGCACACAACAATATTTCCAGTCACCCTGCCAGACTGTCACGGTAGAAGAATGATAACCTTCTAAACCCCAACATTTGCTTTGAATATTGACAATTCCTCGGGAACCTGCGCTTCTAATTAGTTTTAGACGACAATGATCTTTAGGAGAAATGAAATTATCGACCTGAGCAATTTGTACCTGTGATTGTAAAGTCAATTTTGGATTTTATTGTCGGGATCATTGACTTTTTATTTTTTTTTCCTCTCTTTCATTTTTTCCTCTTTTTCTTTCTCTTGTTGTTGTCCCAGTGAGACAAGTGACTCGGACCATACAATTGCTTTGTCAAAGGCTCACTCCAGAGCCAGAAGAATGAAATGTTCAGCCCAATGAGGTGTTCTTTCCATGCTTTATTTCTTTGTGTTGTATAGCCTTAAGGAAAAACGAAAAAAAAAAAAAAGAAAAAAAAAAGAAAAAAAAAAAAGAATGGCTTTGGTCTCAGTCCTGTATTTTTCTGGGGGAGGGGGATTCTGGACATTACTGTGTCAAGAAGTGCTTTATCCAGTGAAGCAAAATTTGCACGATTGGAATCTTATTTGTTTTGTGTTGTTCGTGTTTTTCATCGACTTTTTCTTTTTCCTGATTTTTGTTTGTGTGTGCTAAAAATGTAAGCTAGATTGATCAATAAGATGAAACAAAGCACATATATACCCTGTAGCTCTAAGTAAAGCTAACCAGTGACCAATTCTGTCTGCACTTTCCAGCTGATCTTTATAGACCTATTTAGAGAGAAAGAGAGAGAAAGAGCGAGAGCTACATGATCCGTCAATTACAGTCTGGAAACCGGCAAAGGAACTGACATTTCTGAATTGTCCTGACATTTCTAGAAGCAACAATGGAGGCTTTGAGTATCTTCTCTCATCATACCCTAAAATATATCCTTTGTTTGCATTACCGAGCGTATTTTGGGTGCTTTTATCTGATATTTATTTGATGTATTTGTCCACTAATGCTTGAGTACACACTGTGGGAGCATGGAGAGATGGCGGAGCAAACTCGTCCTCTTCTAAATTAAATAAAACCATCTCCACTTGACCTGTCTGTGGCAAGTATCGGAGGTGTTGCCACTAGCGTCTTTGACAGCCTTTGGGAGAGGGGCCTCAGAGGCTCAGCAAATGGACCAGAAGTTGCACGGCTGCCGTGCATTTGTTAGCCATGTGTGCTCTTCCCCATACAAATGGCCTCAGAGTTCTGGGGGTGGACTGACATCGATACTGGAGGCTAGGGAAAGTTATTACCCCAGTCGACAAGAGGTAAAATACCAGGCCAACGTCCATTACATCATTTTGCCTCATTCTCAATAAACAGATCTCGTTTCTTTCCTTTTTTTGTGAAGGTTGGTGTATTAGACAGTATGCTGAGGAAAATCTTGCTTGGGGAAATCCAAGAGGAATGTTTGTATTATTTTATATGATTTTTATCTTAATTTATTTAATTTGAAATATTTAATCTTGCTGTTAATCCCACAAGGGTAAATGTGTATAAGAATTTATTTTTGTCGAACTTAGTCCTCTGCCACAAACAAATATAATGCAAGGGCATTTGCAGCAAATTGGTGGTGGTAGCTATGTTGTATTTCAAAATTACAGTGGATGTGTCATTTTCATTGTAAATTTATCATTAAAGGGACAAGGTCAATTAAAGTCATATATTCTTAAAAAAACCCCTTATCTGTGTTGCTCATGATACCTCAGACAACTAAAGCATAAGCCAATTTAGTATTTAATGTTTTCATGTATTTTCACCATTGATGCTGTTTGTTTGCTTTGGCGTTTCATTTTGCTGGTTACTGAATGAAAGGATTTCAGGTTTGTTTTTTAGTGGGTTGCGTTTTCTAGTTCCCCTTGTGCATTGGCATGACTGCAATGTTTCTAGCTGCAAAATATCACAGGGTTATGTTTAAATACATGAAATAAAACCTGAGTCAGCAGCAAACTTTTTCTATTAAAATACAAAAATAGTTATGAAAACAATAGTCTTAATAGTAAATATTGTAAAACTACCTTTAAATCTAAGTTTTTGTGTTTAAAACTTGACCATGTCTCTCAGAAAAATAGAGATGTGGGTTCAAGGTCCCAAGTTTTCAGTTTCTATTACACTTGCTCGGTCTTATTTTGAAATTCTGTCTACCATAAGAACTTTCAGTTGTCCCATTTGTCTCAGTTCATCTGGCTTGAATAAGGCAATGACATCTTAGTTCTGGCTCTTTCCTAAGCCAAATGAAGCTAACGACAAGGTTTTCCTTGGACATATTCTTGGAAGTTTCTTAAGGCACTGAAGCCACAGCAGAGTCTGAATATCCCACTTCAGGTATTCAAGCTCAGTAATTTTGACCATGCTTGTTTTATAAGGCTAAGTATCTGTACATGATAACCCATCTTCTGAATTTAAAGAAGGTCTCTAATAAGCTGCCTCTCTCCCTTTTCTACTCATGTGTTCTTCATGCTAAGCTATAGAGTTAGGACTGTTAGTCAAATGGAAAATGAGCAGTAAATTCTTGTTGTACGCTAATTACAATCATGGTGCTCTTTTTTAATGGTGTTTGCAACATTTATTATTTATTGCCTTACCCCTTTTACTTATTTTGTATCTGAATTTGAAAAGGTGCAATCTACTTGTTGGAAACAGTAGACTTTTTGATATACATGTAAGGTGTGGATATCACATTATACTTTATGTTAGAGGGGGAAAATATACAACAGCAGCACTGTAGAATGCAGCAAGAAATATTGTGTGAGACCACTTATAGGAGGTTTCCAGCACATTAACAGTAGGCTTATCTAAAGTAATTTATATACATAAATTGATTTGGTAACATTCAGGGTTGGTGTAAATTTGATGTTGAGGGGCACCATGAGAGTTAATAAGTGTAAAACACATACGGTAGTGAAGCAGACCAGTGGCACAATGACGGCTCTGGTTCCTGTGGGAATAATAACACAATATTCCTGCCAACCACTTTCAAACTTTCTCATAAGCTGCTGTGTAACACAATTGTAAGATATTCCTGTGAAAATACTGTCTGTTTGACTGCTTCCCCTCCAGGAAATAATCTTCACCCAGGTGGTTTTGGAAACCACTGTTTTACTGTTTCTTCAGCGTACTCTTGGCAGGTTAGAAATTGGGACCTCATTAGGAATTATAAATACTCTTCACATACTTTGTTGCCTCCATCTAGGTTTTTGAGTTGTATATCCATAGTTTGAGCATGGTCTTGCAAAAACCTGCGTGCTCTTATCTCCCCCTGAGGCAGTGGGTGTGATGGTTGTGCAGTGTCTTTCATTACTGGCCAGCATCTTGCAAGCTGAATCTGTTTATTTTGGCTGGGAGGAGGAGAGAGACAGAGACAGGAAACTAGGCAGTTGTTTAGAAGTTACATTGTGTTTGTTGGCCGTGACTTTTTTAGAAAGAACATTTTGTTTTTGTCGACCAAATATGTATCTTGGACAATCTGTCAAAGTAGAAGATAGGCTAAAAGGGCTTGTTTACTGATGGAGTTATTCAGAAACAGCTGAAAGTGGTTTCTTGTCCTTGTAATGTGATCTTCATTTCTGGAATAGGCAGGGTCACAGGTAGCATTGTTTTAAAAATAGCTTTTATAATTAGTAGTGTGTGGCAATCCAGTATAATTTTCTAGTGTTAACAAGCACTCAAAAATCAGTGTCATTAAAATACTTTGTAATTTTCATGGGTAATCACTTGTCTGCTAAAGTCCACTGGAAGTTTATACATAACTGAAGAAAAAAGAAAAATTGATTCACCTGCTTTTATTTATTGTTGAAAGGCCAAGGAATGTCTTTGAGGCAATGCATGGACTGTAGATTTGGAACCCCACACTGTCTTGAACAATGGTTCCAGGATCATGTCTGATGAGATGTCATGCCGCTTTCTAATCACGGTGGTAAAAGATAATGATTCTTAGTAAAATACCCATTTTCTTGATGGAGCATATTCTTTTATCTGACTTGTCTTTATCTGTCAGAACGCTCAAAACAGAACTTCATGACTCCTGGCCACCTGTTAACTCGGTCACATTAACCGGTTATAAACTCCTGAGAATTATTGATAGCCATCACGACTGTAGTTAGACACAGACTAGGTGGCTGGGCAGATGATAGACAAACTTTTTGATTAGCTGCTTTTATAATCAAGTATGACTAAAATTTAAGTGCTCCACAGTACAACAAATATGTTGTTATTTCCACAAAAAGGCTAATCCTGCTTGTTTTACTTACTTCAGTAAAGTCCATTCTTCTGTAGACAAGCTTATGAACAACATCAATAGTGTTTGGCCTGAATGCAAGGTTTGGATTTTTGTCATGATCTACTATTAAGGTTACTTTAAAAATCAGCAACAATAATCAGTCCAAACCTTTAGTTAACACAATAGTCATTCTTCAGTTTAAATGTATTTCAACACTAATCATAATTCTGGTAGTGTAATCAAAATCCTACAAATGTAATTTGAGCGCAGGTTTTAAATCTGTTCTCAAAACAGTAATGTTTACTGCCTTGTCCAACATAATCTTTTTTCTTATTGGTCATTTTCAACAAAATACAAAGACCACTAATTGTATTTTATGCTACTGGAGTGTAATAATGAAAATGCACTTCACATACCAAGTCTATCTAACATAGCCCTTTTCTTCCTAGGTAAGATACATTATTTTCTGAACCCGCTCTGCTATTCATCAGCAAAATAAAGGTGCCTAACTTGCTGAGTCTCTGCAGATCGCATAACACAGATAATATAAATAATGGCCTAGCAGACATGGAGAAGCAAATAATGAGTAATAGTATGAATTCTGCATTAAAAAAAAAAAAAATCTGCATCAATAGAAATTCAGGTCATATGGACAAATGCTCCAAAACTCAGGAAATACTAAAGTTAAGTTTTTAAACTAATGTTACTGACTGATACTACTTCCCTTGTAATAAAGAAGTGTTATTTTTACTATGGGAATCTAAAAACGAGTTTAAATTGTTTTGTGAGATCAGCTGTACTAGAAGACTCTTGTGCAGAGTATTTATATAATGACTCAACTGAAACATAGGTTCATCAATTAGTAATTAGTAGTTATTATGTAACTTTCTCATTACACCTGATGTATTTCAATTAATTGAAACTACTTTGAAATGCTTTTATTTCTCTGTATATGAATATACACACAAGTATATACACATACGTAAATGCACGCATGCACATAAAACATACGTTTTTAGCTAGAAATGGAAGGACAGAGAGCTGACTTTTTTGCATATAGTTTGGCCTTCCTCTCTCCGAAATATTACCTGAAAAAATTAATTGTTATTTTATTTATTGTCATTCTAAACCTAAAACTGTTTATCTTTGCTTACATTCAAAAGTACAGAGAGCAATAGCAAGTGGCAGTATACATTTTAGTGCTAAGAGCTGCCACAGTTTAGGTAATATTAGGGTAAAGTCAAGCATAGAGTTCTTAATACAAACTTTCATTGCTTCAAGTTATGTTGAAAGCTTTTGTGATGAGTGAACCTGCAGTGCTGTGTGGGAATTGCTTCAAAACATCGAACAGGGAGACAGCACAGGCTGGAAGTTCAGTTTGTTCTTCTGTTGGCACTGGGTGGGAAACCTGCGATGCATATTATAACTGAAAGAGAAAATATGTCCCCATACTTTGTTGTTTCGCAACAATAATCCTTTCATGCTGACTTAATTTTGGTTTTGTAGCTGTTTTCTGTATAGATACAGATGCATTATATTGTCACATACCAGAATTAACAATACAGTAACTTCAGTGGATAAAGGATAAAGGATTCCAACTTTGTATTTGTTCGCTAGGAGAAATAACCTAGCACAGAACTTATGTTGCTCCTACAGGATTACGTGCCAGAGAAAATATGAAAGAAATTATTTTTAAAAATGTCTTTCAAGATCTCTTAAATTATTTATTGTTACCAAAGTAGACTTTTCTCATCCCTGTTCTTAATAGTATGACTAGGAGAATTTTAGGATAGAGTTTAAATGGATATTCTTTCTAACAGCTGGTTTCTTCCCTATCCTAACTTTTTCTGGAGAGCTATGTGTTCTCATTAGACTTTATAATCTCTATAGATACAACTGTCCCTTAATCCTGACTGTCTAGTAAAACTGGTCTTCTGTAATTTCTTCACCTGAGTAGGGAAAGCATCCTTTTTTTCTTCTTTTTTTTTGTAATAGTTTTTATTGCTTTTGTATACTACATGGACAGCGCTAAAACTATCCAGTAGAGAAAAGGAGATCCCCACTGCACTTGCCTTTCTAGGACACTTTTATTTCTCTTCTCCTGCCCTCTCTTATCCTTTTATCCATATTTGAAAGGCTCCTAATGTTGAGTTTTTTTAAGAATATTTTTTAAAAATAATGCTTTTCCATTCAGCTTCTCATTCATAACTGTGAGAAACCTTGTTCATGCAAAACGATAACAGCTTTAGTTGGCTGCTTACAAGTTGTCCGATCCCTCAGTTCTGCAGCCAGAACTCCTGGACAAGAGAACCCAGTGTAGTTAAGAAAGAAAAAGAAATCTAAATAAAAAAATAAATAAATAGGTAATTAGGTCTGTATATGAATCGGTGATTTATGGCAAGTGTTGTAATCCCATTCAGTTTGTTCTCTCAGAGAGCATGATTTGCCTAACCAGGTGACTTGCACCTCTCTGTTTTCTTAAATCCATTTAAACTATCCCTATGAACAGGGATGCTATGAATCTGCCCTTTTTCTTTTTACTGCCTGTTTAGAAAAAACAGACCGTCTTGTATAGGTGTTAGGGTATTGCACAAAAGTGAGAAACCACATTTTGAAATACCTGAGTGATATTTTAACATGAACACCTTGTGAGAAAGAGAGAACAGTCTGCAGAAATCAAAGGGGAAGGGAAGAAACCCTGCTAATAAACAGAAAGGTTGCTAACAATTCTTTGCACACATACTAACCTCAAAAACACATGGGTACACATACACACATACATGGATGAACCATGGCTACAAGTGACAAACATTTATATATAAAAAAGTTTCCCAGCGTTCTAACTTTGATGCAGTTAACAAAATGATATGAAAATGTATATGCAGTTTAGGTGGGATTAAACATGCACATGTAATCAGTGATCGTACTGAACTGTTTATAGAGACAGTGGCTCAATACAGCTATATTCCACTGCAGCATGAAATTATGCACTATGTAAGAAATATCTAAGCTATTCCTGAGCAAACTTTACAAGGTTATCTTTACAGAGCTATGAGAGTCAGAGATCAGAGTGCAGCTAATACATATCAGACACTGCACCCATTATAAAAAGTGAGATAAACATTTTGGTATTTTTCCTTTTGCCTCAGTCAAGAAGTAGCTTACCTCCTGAAAACAAAAAATGGAACCCACATGCACTATATAGCATGATTTAATTTTTACTGGAAGTAAAAAGAGCCTTGCTTATTTTCCTCTGTGTCCAGATCCTCTCTAAGGCATTTACCTGTCACATGTTTTTTTCCTGTACACTAATATTTTTCAGAGCTTCACAGGCTATGTCTGAACTAAATGATTGAAAGCTGATTTGCAAGTGTACTTGAGCATGTTAAACTCATAAGTGTCAGGCTTTCTTACCACAATATTTATTGTCAGATTTACTGTAAACAAGGCTTAAAGTGTTCACATCATGTTTAGAAAGAGCCAGGCTCAGGATATCTGTTGGGTATAGGCTGTACTGCTGTACTCTATCCATGCCCAAGGCAGACAGGTACAGTGAAAGACAACTTCAGGCAATGTTTAATTGGCATGGCAAAGTACAGACTCAGTGTCTCAAGAGTCCTGTGGTGCTGGACCAAAGATTGCAAATCAGCATATGTTTTTTTGTAAACAGTATACTTCGTGACTGAATCTGGACTAGGAAAGAAATTCCCAGCTATATCTAACTGCCAAATAATTTAGATTTAATAAGCTATTAAAAAGATCTCCATAGGCTCTTGGGCAGCTTACCATCTCGATGTTCCTCTACTGGACTTGCTCCCCAGTGTCACTGCCTTTCCTGTACTGGGAAACCAAAACCGGGCAAGATACTCCAGGTGTGGTCACAAGTGCCAGCTATAGAGGATCTTGATCTGCTGGCTACGCTCTTGCTAATACATTCAACTATGCAATAAACCTTTATTGCTTCAAGGCTGCACTGCTGACTGATGTTCAACTTTTCATCCCATGTTCTCAATTTTTTTTTCTGCAAAACTTATGTCTACCCAGTCAGCTCCATGTGTGTATTTCATCCCAGGTTTAGGACTTTCTGCTTTCCTTTGTTGAACTTCATGAGTTTCTGTCAGCCCAGTCTGTCAAAATCCCACTGAACAGCAGCCCTGTTTTTTAGCATATCAATTTCTTCCTCTAAATTGGCTTCATCCACAGACTTTCTGAGGGTGCGTTTTGCTCTGTCATCCAGGTAGCTAATGAAGACATCAGATGGTAGCAGCCCTAGTACTCACCTGTGAGGAAAGCCTCTCATAACCATCTGGCAAATGAACTTCAAATCACTACTCATTATCCTTTAAGCCTCCTGATCCAACCAGTTTTCCATCCGTCTTGTAGTCTGTGCATCCAGTCCGTATCTTTTCAGTTTGGCTACAAGGATGCAATGGGAGACCACGCCAAAAATCATGATAAAGTCAAGGTAAATAGCATTCCCTGTCCACCAGGCCAGTCATCAGAGAGGGCAATCAGGCTAGTCAGGCATGATTTTCTCTTCGTAAAACCATTGTGGTTGTTCTCATTCATCTTCTTGTCATTCATTTGCCTATGAATGACTTCCACATGCAGATTTTCTCCAGAATCTTCCAGGAGACCAAAGTGAGGCTGACCAGCCTCTAATGTCCCAGATCCTCTTTCTCACTGTTCTTGAAGAGTGATGTGACACTTTCCCTTCTCTAGTCACTTCTCCTGGTCACCCAGTTTTTGAAAGGTGACTTTGGGCAAGCTCCCTCATCAGCACCAGATGTATCATGCTATCTCATGAACTCCTGTGTAACCATTTTATTTTCTCGGTTGAGCCTTAACTAATCTTTTTCTACCGTAGCCAGTACCTCAGTCTCCCAGACTGTTCTGGCACTAGGCACAGAGACCTGGAAACTGAATGGCATACTTTTATAGTTTGACTGTGGCCGGCAACAAAAAGGGCCACGCGGTGGCCCTGCCGCCCTTCCCCCGCTGGGGTGTGGAGGAGAATGGAAAGAAACAGGCAAAAACTGATGGGTCGGGATAAGGGCAGTTTAACAGAACAGCAAACAAAGGGAACAGGAACAACGATACAAATAAGGAGAATACACAAAACAAAACAGTAGAACGCAGAACTCTCACCGCCCACCACCGACTGAGCCGCAACTGCCTTTCCGCCGCCCATCTCCCCCCAACCAGAACCCAGCATGGCAGCACATGGTATGGAATACCCTGCTCTGTTTGGCCAGGTTGGGTCAGCCTGCCTGGCTGTGTTCCCTCCTGGCTCCTGGTGAAAATTAACCCTGTCCTGGCCGAACCCAGGACACATACCTTAATGGTAAAGACCTCTGGCAAACAAAGCTTTGAATACTGCAATCCCTTCCATATTCTCATCACAAGATCCCCTGATCTTCCTGTCAGTATACTTACAGAGATCTTTATTTTTGCCATTCACATTCCTTGCCAATTTCAATTGCAGCAGAGTTTCTGCTTTCCTAATTCCATGCCCAACCAATATTTTAAATGTTCTTCCTGATTGCAAAGCCTCTTTCAGTAATCTAAAGAAGGCTGCATCTTATTTTGCCTCTTGATCAGGAGATCTGTAGCAGAAACTCATCACAACAACTTCCTTACTAGCCTACCTTTGATCCTGATCTATAAACTCTCAACTGGCTTGTGGACCAGTCCATGGCAAAGCTTCACGCATTCAAGCTGCCCTTCTGCATAATCTCTTTTCCTCCCATTCCCAACCTGTGCTTCCTAAGGAACCTGTATCCACCCATTGTAGTGCTCCAGTCATGTGAGCTATCCCACCATACTTCTGTTACCCTGCAACTGCTCACAACTTCTGATTCTTCTGTGTTTTTTTTTTTTTTCTCATGTTGGAGGAGTTCATGTCCATGCACTTGAGATAAGTCCCCAGTTGTGCTGTTTTCTTAGAGAATGTGAGAACCTTCTTTATGGCATTGTCACCCAGACTGCTTGCCACCTATTGTTCCACTTCTCTCAGGCTTTGGTTTTCATCCTTTGAAAAATCTTGTTTAAAGGCTTTGTCATTAAGTTGGCAAGCTTGTTAGTAAAAATGCTTTTGCCCCACTGTTTCAAATGGAGACAGCCATTCCTTATTCCTGAGAGAGGGTCCTGTGTTCATAGTCATGAAAACCCTGCATGGGATATGAGCCACACAGGCAGGTACTGACACACAGTATACTTTTGTTCCTACCTGAGCCTTTCTCTTTCACTGGAAAAATTGGGGAGACACTACCTAACCTCTCAAGCTCTTCCATGTCACCCCCTCTTTGATACACTCTGTTTTCCCCTGGCCATTGGTACCCACATGGGTGAGCAGCAAGGGATTGTAATTTAGGGGTTGGCGGAGCCTCTGTAATATTTCTGCAAAATCTTGGATCCAGAATACACTCCAAATCCACTTAGAAATAAGGAAACTAAGCTGGCATCCACAATGATAATTCTTTGAGGCTTGGTGAGAGGAGAGGAAAATTTATTATTATTTTCTGTGACATTTGTACACTATCTCAGTGCTTCAGCACCAGCTAATCTGACAATAGAAACAATGTTGTACTTTCTTCACTGATATTTTTGGTGTCATGCATCTTTCTAGAACCTGAAAGTCAGACAAATATGAAGAAACATAAATAAGCACATGCTGGAAGAGAGAAGAAATTAAATGACAAACTGAAGAACACGAAAGGCAAGAGAACAGAACCGAATGAAAGCAGGGATCCTGTTTCGAAGGTGCTGTTAATAGGACTGAAAATGATTTAGTGTAATGATAGATAGGGCATGGGGGAAGACAAATTAGGTGTAAAACATGGGACAGGTCTCAATATACTGGAATAAGAGTCAAAGACTAGAATTTCTTTCCAGCAAAGGAAAAGAAGGATTTGCAGAATGAGAGGCTTGGGGCAAAAGTTGTAACAAAAAGTAGAGAAAGGGAAAAAAAATACAGAATGAACAAGGGAATAAATAAATGAGATTTCAGGGCCTGTAATGCATCAGGTCAAACTGCAGCGAGAAGTAGGTGTAGGGAAAGAGAGTGAAAGAAGCTGTGGAATCATGCAATACAGAAAATACCTGGTAAGAAGAGAGTATCATAGTGAAGATAAATACAGTCTAATGTGACATGTGGAGGAACATAGCAAAAGGGACATAGCATTTACAGATGATCTCCAAGTTAGAGGAGAAAAAACAATTCACAAAAAAAAGGTGAAAGATTTAAGGTTTTGTGCGTTTGTCTCAAAAATACATAGACAGGACAGGATTCTGAGCACTTCCTTATTTTTCTTTTCTTGCTTCTATTTGTTTCAAGGTCTTTTGTACTCTCTTGTTTTTGCTAACAGCCTTTCCATTTACACAAATGACTCATCCGTCCTACCAGCTGTTGAAAATGCAGCCAGCAAGAGCAATCCCCTCCCACCAGTGCCAGTGGGAAGTGAAGGGTGTGTTTTTTCCTCAGAACGGGTTTCTTTTCCTGAGTCACCAGATTTGTTTTGGGCCAGCTAGCCTGTCCCTTTCCCCTTGCTTCCCTCTGGTGTGCTTGGCACGCTCCTTGCAAAAGCGCTGCTCTTCCAGAGAGACGGTCGCGTTCTGTGCTGCTGTTTGTCCAGGTCTGGACACCTGCAGTGAACAGATCTGTCTAGCTTCAGTCCTTCAGGCTCCCAAAAGCTAAATGAAAACAATGGAAAAATAAATGATGCATGTTTTGAGTTTATACTTTTTGCTGACCTTTTAAAAATCTGCTGTACACTTAACTGGACTATTTCAGTTTTCAGTTTGAGATGGGGAGATGTGAAAGAACATATCTTCAAATATCCTTTCACAGTTTGTTGTTTTGTGTTTTTTTTTAAACTATTTTTTTGGTTGTAGTCTGCGAATTTGGTGATCAGATAAACACAATAAATATAAACAACTCCAAAGGAAAAATGTTCCTACTAGGACCCATCTTAACACACTGCTGGGGCCCTGAGGACCCGCCAACCTTGCCTGTCCCTGCTCAGTCCTAGGTCTCCACCCACCCTTCCCACAGCCCGGGATCCCATGTCCGCCCACTGGGGCCGTTAGCCCCTGTCCCAGTGATGCCCCAGCAAGGCTGGTCTCCAGCTCCCCAGAGCCCTGCCCTGCCTGGCCATAGGCTCCGCCAAACTGGGCCTACCTGCAGGCCCATGTCCTGGACTGGCCTTGGCCCATTCCAGTCCTCAGGGAGGTGCCCGGTGCTGGCTCTGGGGCTGCACCCGCTGTCTCCCGGTTGCCTGCTCCTGGCTAGGGTGGTGGGATGGGCCCTACCCTGATACCCCGTGGGGATTCTCTGCTCTAGAAGTCCTCCAGCCTCTGGGAGCCACTAGCCCCCTCGGTGCCCTGACACACCACTGTTGGGCTAAGGAAAAATGCCAAATATCTCATCTGTTTTTTGTATAATGTTTCTTTCAACCTACACCAAGTAAGCAGGAAGCCACTTTTCCACCTCTGTCACCAGTGTTTGCCTCACCATTCTTTTTCACCAGAAATTGCAGCTCACTTCCTCAAGAAGAAATTTTGGAAATGTCGGGTATCATTAAACCATCTAGTGTAGTAAGCCCGACAGTCAAACGCAATCAATAGGTTGTGGACTAGTCTGTTCACCGACATCATAAAGCGGTGTTTCATGCAAGAGTTGAATCAACAAGGAAATAAGGTGTGTATAGTGAGTTATCTGACCATTAAAATTCATTCATCCTCTGAGGAACTGGCAGATATCCTAGGGATGAGGCTGTCCACAGGTGATCAAGCTTTTTTCAGTCTCAAGTTATTATTATTTAGAGTTTCTTATTTAGGAACATGCAATTTTTTTCAGTGGAGTATTTCTTCTCTACAAGTTACAGATTCCTCCAGAGTTTGGAACACTGCTATATTAATTTTGGGTGCCTTTTTAAGCAATTAATTGATTAATATTCAGTGTTACTAACTTGAAAAAGTAATTGATTGTATTCTCATTTAGTTCAGCTGGGATTTATTTACCTTCAGTTGGAGCAAGGCAGGCTTAGGCACAGTGAGTTGGTATTATTTGTTCACTATTGCTGAAATGTCACCTTTCCTATAATTGGATTTATAGATAGTTTAAGGTCATTTTATCATCTTGCCAGGCTGTATAGCAAAGCTTATGGTTTTATCAGGTTAGGGAATCCATTTATCCAGTAATCCAGTTACTGAGATAATAATTTTTCTATGTGTTAAAGTGCATCTCCCAGAAAAAAAAATATTATAATGATCTCTTCAGTAGATGGCAGTGCTGGGATTAAAACTGTTGCTTCACTAATATGCAAATTCCCGCCTGTTGGGATTTAGGTGTAACAAGGCTTTTCAGGGCATTCTTGTCTTTAAACTGGGGCTCTAGTTTTCTCGGAATGCTGAAACTGTGGGGAGATTTATTTCTACTGGCTCAGAAAGTGTAGAAAAATAGATCAAATACCACAAGTGCAGTCAGTTTTCTCTAGAGATATGCATGAACAAGCTAAAGCTGTGGAAAACATGTAGCCATAAAGTAATAGTTCCTCCACTGTGTATGACACAATGCACTTCAATTGCTCTCTGTAAAATGGTATTGCTAGCTGAGAGGCTGTAGGATCTGAATACACAGCTTCTGTGTGGAAGCATTTTAATTTTACACTCATTAAACTTTTTCAGAATCACTGTGATATCCTTATATCATGGACAACTTCTCTATATATGGCACCATAAAGGACTCCATTATTGGGTTCTTGTGACTTCATAATCCATTCCTTAAATGATGATGAACATTTTTTCTGCTAGGATGTAATACACAGATTAGGAAGTTCTGGTTCCTGAGAAGGTCCAAAATAGAGATATGTGTCCCAACATCAAGTTTTTCTCAAACAAGATAGTTTCTCAAAAGGCAGTTTGACAGGAATCTCTTTAAAGATCATTCATCTTAATAGCACACATTATGTAGTTCACATGGAAAACTGCTTAGGAGTACAGAATAAACAGCAATAATTTCCCACATCATTAGGGCTTTGAGAGAGAATGGTGGCTTCTCCTGGGTAAGAGTTGTCCTGTACCTGAGTGGACAACAAAGGATGGTTTGTTGTGGCAATTAAAATGCGTGGTGGCAGCATATCACATTGTTTATTTGTTGGGAAGGCAGGCTAGTGAGAAATCTCACAACTACACAGAAAGCAATGCTGAGTAATGTATTCCAGATCATACGCTTATGCTAATAATACTAAATCTATGAGCAGTCAGGAATTCCCAGTTATGTGGATGCTGATGACACCTTTATTGATGTAGTACCTCAGAGAGGCTATGAAGAGAGCACCTATGAAGACAACACCTTCTCTTTAAACACAGCCTCAAAGAAGGGGAATTTGGTATTTTTCATTAAGAGGAATGTGTCTACAGCAGATCTGGATTTATGCTATCCAATGGGGCAAAATATAATATGTTATAACAAGAGAAAACAAAGCAAAACAGAATACAAAACTGCTAGAATTTTTCAACGTTAAGAAACTGGAATTCTGTTCCAGAAGAGTAAAGGTCAGATAACTTGTGAATTCTTTTGACAGTGTCGTGGTTTATCCTGGCTGGATGTCAGGATGCTGACCAAAGCTGCTTTGTCACTCCACCTCCTGAACAGGACAGGGGAGGAAAAAAAATGATGAAAGGCTCGTGGGTTGAGGACAGGGAGAGATCACTCACCAGTTACAGTCATGGGCAAAACAGACTCAACTTTGGGAAAACTAATTTAGTTTATCACAAATTAAATTGGAGTAGGATAGTGGGAAATAAAATCAAAGCTTAAAAATACCTTCCCCCCATCCCTCCCTTCTTCCTGGGCTCAGCTTCACTCCTGATTTTCTCTACATCCTCCCCCCAAACAGTGCAGGGGGATGGGGAATGGGGGTTACTGTCAGTTCATCACACATTGTCTCTGCCGTTCCTTCCTCCTCAAAGGGAGGACTCCTCACACTCTTCCCCTGCTCCAACATGAGGTTCCTCTCATGGGAGACAGTTCTCCACAAAACTTCTCCAATGTGAGTCCTTCCCACGGGCTGTAGCTCTTCACAAACTGCCCCAGTGTGAGTCCTTCCCACAGGGTGCAGTCCTTCAGGAACAGGCTGCTCCAGCATGGGTCCCGCATGGGGTCACAATCCTGCCAGTAAACCTGCTCCAACGTGGGCTCCTCTCTCCATGGGTCCACTGGTCCTGCCAGGAGCCTGCTCCAACTTGGGCTTCCCACAGGGTCACAGCCTCCTTCCGGCATCCACCTGCTCTGGTGTGGGGTCCTCCATGGGCTGAAGGTGGATATTTGCTCCCCCATTGAGCTCCATGGGCTTCAGGGGGACAGCCTGCCTCACCATGGCCTTCTCCAAGGGCTGCAGGAGAATATCTGCTCAGGCACGTGGTGCGCCTCCTCCCCCTCCTTCTCTTGTCTGGGTGTCTTCAGAGTTGTTTCTCTCACATATTCTCACTCATTTATCCCACTGCAGTTTCTTCCCCTTTCTTAAATTCATTATCATGGAGGTGCTAACGTCGCTGATTGGCTTGGCCTTGGCCATCAGTGAGTCCATCTTGGAGCTGGCTGGCATTGGCTCTGTTGGTCATGGGGGAAGCTTCTGGCAGCTTTTCACAGAACCCACCCCTCTAGCCTCCCTGCTACCAAAACCTTACCACACAAACCCAATACAGACAGAAAATTTAAATTATTTTATAATTAAAAATAATAAACTGGTCTTGACATTTATAGTGGCTTGTTTTACAGAAAATCTGTTTTTTAGAAAATTTAAAAATCTGAAAAAAGTTCTACTGTTTTACTTGGTGTCAAATAGTTTACAAAGGAAAGGCAAATATATTCAAAGACAGTGAGGTTTAGAAAAATAGTATTTTTGAGTAAATGAAATCTATGTTCTGAAAATCTTGAACCTAAATTGGCAAAGGGCCTCCAAAATCCTGTTCTGCTTCAGAGGGACTTCAAGACCTAGGATCCTCTAAGATGCTCCAGACTCCTTGGTGTACTACAGACAGGCCTTCCCTGACCCCATAGTCTCAGGAGTACATTCCCAGAATCAGTAAATCAGCTTATGACAGACCTATAGCACTGTGGAGTCTGCTAGTTCTTCGAGTCTGACAGCAAGGACTCAGTAGACATTTTTACGAAATTAAGCCAGGGTGTTTCAGTCTGTGCAGAGTAGTTGCATTGGCTTACACTAGCTGAAAATATGTTTCATTTTAGCTGAGACTTTACTGTCAGGAACTAAACTTCACAAAAACATGCGTAAGTGTGGCTACTTACTGTTTATATTTAGTAAATGGAGACACAGAAAATCACTTGTCCAGAATAGTAGAATTAGTAAGAGAAGAAAATTGTACCACTACCTTTGACTGCATTCCTTGAGAATGTTCACCACATATAAAGTTCATTATTCATCTCTCTGAAAACAATTCCTGAGCTACAGAATCTCATACCTAAATCAGTGTAAGAAGCTTGATTTCAGCATATTGGAAGATGTGCTAAAATAATGAGAACAAGAGAATTTACTATCCACTTTATACTCACATTCTGCAAAGAACTGTACAAACCACAAAGCGATGGAAGACAGAACTCATGCAAAGAATATGATAAAGTTCTTTAAGACAAGAGATATCACTTTGAACCCAAGAGATATTAGAATTCTCTGAAAAGAAAAAAATATCCTTCTAAATCCTATTTGTAAAATGAAAAAAGTAGCTAAAATAGTTTCCATTAGCTGGAATAAATTCTTGTTCTCTTCAATATAAGCAGTGATTTCAGATCTGCTGATACATAGGTCAGCTGCCTACTGTTCCAGCAGAGTAATACTCAGTGAGAAGTAAAACCTGATGTTTTTTCAGCTCTTGAATTTTTACTGTGAGTGCAGTGAGGGGATAAGATTTGCCTTCCGGCAAGAGTATGTCCCTCTTAACTCATGGATGACCTGAGATCTTTTGAGACATAGATATCATTGTAGAGGTAGTTTCTCTGCAGCACCCCTTAAGCATCTTATCCTAATGGCAACTCCACTTCCTCAGAAGCTGTTGGTCAGAGCAATGCTACCTAACTACATTCTCAAGGGCCTTCTGAAGCCAGAGAGATTGAGTCTGCGCATGTTAATGCTGATTTTGTCAATATCAATTTAGCAGCAGAATAACCCCATGGATTTTCAAGGAACCTGGTGGTTATTAATTGTGATTCAATTTATGTTATTTGTGTATGACTGTGTGTTGTAGGTGCCTCATAGACATGTATGAAGACAAGCTCCCAACCTGAAGAACTGATGAATGGAAAAATGAAGAAAAAAACAAAACAAGACAAAAAAAGAATACTTTATCAGAACACATTTGTCAAGCAGATAGTTTTCATGCTATTTTTGTTCCTGTTTTGAAATCATTTAATTTTCCCAACTGTATTCGTTGCCTGGCCACAAAATTCCATAGAAGATTTTGTGATCTGGGAATGGAGCTTTTGGGAAGACATCTGTCCTGTTTTTGGCTGGGGTAGAGTTAATTTTCCTTCCAGTAGCTACTGTATGTTGGATTTAGGATGAAGAGAGTTTTGATAACACTGGTGTTTTCATTTGTTGCTATAAATCAAGGACTTCCAGTTTCTCATACTCAATTAACGAGCAGCTGTACAGGAGCTGGGAGCGAGCATAGCCAGACAGCTAGCCCAAGATGGCCAGTGGAAATATTCCACACCATAAATGTCATGCTCAGTTTATAAATGGGGTTGGCCAGAGGGCAGGGATCTAGCGGCCTTGCAGTTTTCTAGGAGTTCAAATCCTCTCTTGTCCGTGAGTTCAAACTTTTCTGGGAGTTCAGCGTTTTTCAGGAATTTTGTGAAATATGCAAAAATCCAGGGGATCCATGATCTCTGTTCAGGGACTGGCTGCGAATCGATCATTAGGTGGTGAGAAAAATTGTATTGTAAGTAGCTGGTTTCGTATATTCATATTATCATTGTTATTAGCATTACTGTTATTAGTATTATTAGTAGTATTAGTATTTCCTTTGTTGCCTTATTAAACTGTCTTTATCTCAACCTATGATTTTCGTTTTTTGTCCATTTGTTCTCCTCATCCTGCTGCGGGGGCAAGGGGAGAGGTAAGCGAGCTGCTCTCTGATGCTTAGCTGCCAACTGCCAGGTTAAACTACAGCAACATCACAATGTAAGTTTGAGAGAGAGTAGCGCTTCCCTAAAATATAGCATCTTTGTTTTTTCTACCTCCATTTCTAAGGACTTAACCCATTCTTGATGTAAAGGAACTTCTGCAATTCTGTGTTGAGAAGAGAAAGAAATGTAGAAATATGCTCTTGAACTGTACTGGGAATGACGCAAGCATACTTAAGCTGCTGAAAAAATGTCTCTCTTTTCCTAAATAGGTACAGAACTGTGTAGGTTGTGTAGAAAATCTTCAAACATAGTTTTATTCCCTTTCTTTACTCTACCCTGACTAGAACATGGGTATAAGCGGACCAAAAGAAAAAACTTTGAATTGAGCATGGGCTTGAGGGAAATGAGAGTGATCTCAAAATATATTTTTTCCTTTTTTGTATGGCCCTGCCTTCTTTGGGATTAATTTTTCTTTTAGATTTTACTTCTTTCCTATCTTCCTGTTAACACAATGAGCCAAAAGAATGATGTAGTTCATTGAATTAACAGTCCCCCGGGAACCTGTGTCTATTTTGATCTCAGTTACGTTCCTAAATAATGATAATTAAAAGTCTAAAATCTTTCCTTCCTGGTGTTTGATTTCATAATTCAAAAGGGCAACATTTTATTCTCTTAGGACATTTTTAGTCTCAACCACTCTCAAGCTAGTCAGTGTAGTTTTATAAATCAAATGCCAAAACCACTTTAACCAAAATCTATGATACATCCTTTGCCTAAAGGAACTGCATTATTTTAAGACCATAACTGTATCACAGAATGATTTTGCTTGCTGAGCTGGTTGAGAGTGACTGCAGGGTAGACTGGGAGCTGAATTCTCAGGTGAAACTATTTTACCCTGTGCCATTCTCTGAAGTAAATCCATACAGGTGATGTTGAGCTAGTAGCTCTGCAGGCTGCTGAAGCTTGTTGTCTAGCTAGTACAGTACAACTCAAGGATGGGGAAATGGGATGCTTAGTCTCCATGTTTTTATTGCTGAAACATCTTAAATGAATGAATTACATCTGAGTGGAATGGTCTGTTTTAAAGTAGTATCTATAACAGTCATGGAGAGTTTGGATTTTTTTAGTTATTTTTATTTCTGTCTGCTAAACAGCTTTTTAGGAAAAAAACCCAAACCATAAAACAATATAAAATTGAATATCCCTTGATGAAAATTTAGTCTGTCTCATCAAGCCAAATTCTCATGCCTGAGATGCTGATTGATAGTAAAGGTGGAGGTTTCTGTAGTTAACTTTTATGTTTAGGATAATATGTGGAATATTGGTAAGAGAGACATTTATTTTCTGGTGATATTTTAAATTACTAGTAAACAGTGAAAAAGAATGTGGCCTCGTTACTACAGGAAGTGGAAGAAAACACACAGATTGGTTCTTTTTTTGTGGGTGATAACATTCCACAACAGGAGTAAACTGGTGAATTGTATTGACATAATTCAGTAGAAGCAGAAGACATGAAGTTAAACACGTAATAGGCCTCCTTAGATTTGATTAAATTAAATATTTGTCTTGTTTAAAATCTGGTAGAGATAACCCACACTGATGATTGTATGAAGCAGACTGCTGCAGGAAGGTTTGTGCCTTGAGGAGCAGGAAGTTGAGGGTGAATCACCCTTGCTCATTTGTGACAGTCGGTGTGAATCAAATGAGCTCTGCAGAGCCTCTTCAGAAATAAATTTCAGGAGAGCAACAGTTGCCTTTGTTGTGCCTTGGAAGACATTTTGGAGTAGACGGATGTAATGAAAAAGGTCTGTGGATCGTGCTCTGCTCAGGGAACTACTTTTGCTTTGTTGTTTACTTTTTTGCTTGTTTGCAGGTGGAAATTCAACTGTGCCTGAGAATATATGCCAGAAGGGAAATGTGGTTCCCTCCTTCCTAAGCTGTGCCTGCCAAAGTTTGGACCATGCAGTGTCACAGGGAGATCGTAGACAGAAAATCTTGCAAGAAAAATGGGTAGGGCTCTTGGAAGTTTCAAAACTGATAGTCAATGTAGTGAAAGAGGACATTGTACTTTCTGACTGCTTGACTTCAATAAAACTTCTACACTCTGTATCTAAAAGATGAGGTACACTACATAAACTTGTTTAGAAAGACAATGTTCTTTAACACTAGCAGTAACAGTTCTCAGAAAAGCTTTGGTGTGTATTTGGGTTACTACAGACTTTCTGATTTTGCAGGCCTTTGGGCCAAACTAAAAAGCAGAATTAAGATACAGATACTGCTCCCTTTGGCTCTTAAATACCCAAATCTGAACACTAACACAAATGTGCATCATCTCTCTGTGGAGCCTGCTTGAGTTACACAATATTTGAATCAAATAGGAAAACAACAGGGTGCACTATTTTGTATAGGAAGAGGTAACCTCATATGCCAGTTTGAATTTCTTTGGTGAGATGGCTGCTCCCTTTATTTCACGCCAGGATACTATTGTAAACGTGTGTCAGCTGTGAAATGTATAGTCTTTTCTTAACAGGGAAACCTAAGGATAGCTAGAAGATAGCACACATAGGGTTAGTGCATGTCCTAGTGCAACAAATGATAAGAACATGTTACTTAACAGCTCTTGTCAAAAAACAGTGTAAATATAATTTTAGCATGAAAGCTCTTGGATACTAGGCATTAGTTAACAATGTCATATTGTAGTCTGAAGTCATGAATACACTTTCACAGTAAAAATATCTGGGAATATGCACCAATTTCTGTCTTTGCTATATTTTGCTACCTCCTTGAGTATGGTTGTTGTGATATTTTCATGCTTATTGGCTGCAGGCCAGTGCATCATCAAAATGTACTAGTGTCAAATCAAAAAGGTCATATAGCAAAAAGATACTGTCAGCAGCTGCATTTTTTTCACTTGATTGATAAACTGTAGGTAGCAGTTCTCCTATCTGAAAGGCAAGCACAGTGCAGTCATAGGTGCATAAAGTACCTGATTTTGTTACTAAAATACCAGCATTTATTATTAAATATGTGAACACACTAGCAAATATGACAATATGCATTTTTGATAACAGACAGGGACCTGCTCTCAGATACCAGCCACTAACGAGTTAATGCTGTACTCAGCTAGCTAGACTGCAGCTGTGAATAGTTAAATAATGAAGCTGGGACGAAGGCTCAATGAAAAAGTCAGGCAAAAGGTTATAAGTCTGAATAAATGAATCCCTGATAGTCAGTAGAAGAAAGAATGATATGATATTAAAAAAAAAAAAAGAAGACTTGAATAAAAGCTGCCTTATAAAACTGTTATAAGAAAGGTATTATTTTGTGGCTTTTTCTATCAAATTATTTTGCATACTGCAGTTGGGAGCAGGTGAAGGTAAGAATTATGATATTTGTAATGATGAATTATTATGCAAGTATTTGTTTTGTTGATTAATTTATTATTTGGATTGTTGAAGTCTTAGAAATGTGACTTACTATATTCTGACCGCTGCAGTTTTTCCAAGTGCTTTTTAATTGTTTGCAGGTAATCAGAAATTATAAAAAAAAAAAAAAAATGAACAGAGAATTCATTCTTCTTAGCTTTTATGTTTGGTATTTTTTAAACAAAACAACAATCCTGATGTTTTCAAAATGCTTGGAACGGTGTCTTAGAACTGTTTTCTTATGCTACTAAGCTGGTGTTAATTCTTTAAGCTATTTTCTCTCCTTTAGGACATAGGCTTATCTTCCTGATTTATGGCTTGATCTGCCTATACTGTGTTTAAAACTACATATGTTTTTTTTAAAATCTCATTACATATGAGGGCATATTACATACATTTTTTTTTTTACCTTACTCTAAGAAATGTTATTGTGTAATGATGGGACAAAATAATGCACAGACCGGAAAAATGTATGGATGTACTTCTAGCTAAGGAAAATAAAACATAAATTTAAGCCACAGCCTAACTACCTCCGGCTCTGAAAGTAATCCCCCATGTCCTCGTGTACAGTACTGATGGTGGTGAGAGATGGGGAGATGTAGGAGAGATTCACAGTAAGTGAAAAACAATAGTGGCAGAGTAATCAAAATGGCCTACTAGCAATCTTGTCATCATTACTAACATGAGAAATCATTCCACCGTAGCATCAAAATCCAGGTGAACTTGGTAGCTGCTGGGCCCTACCAAGAGAAAAGTAGATCACAGAAAGATGAATCTTTACCTTCCTATATTACAATACCTCATTAGAACATCCCTAACGTACTGCTATGCAAAGTTCTTCACTCAGCATTTGTTATATGTCTGACAGAGAATTTAGAGATGAAGGTTAAGTTGCGCTTTTTGTGTGTTTGTTTATTAGCTGGACTGTGGGATTGATGACTGAACTCCTCAGCTCTGGAATCAGTAGTATTTTACCAGAATTCTAGCTCCAAACAGAAGTAAAAACAAGGCATAGATGACTCATTGCATCCCTGCGCTCTGGCTTCTGTCAGAAAGAAACCTGGGCATATAAGCTAGAAGAGATGTGCTCCAGACAAGAATTTGATTAGGCTGATAGCAGGGATCAGGATTCAGGAGTATGCTGTGGAATGCCGCTCTTATGTTTAGACACAGCCTCAACGTTTTATGAGGGGGAACTTGGGCTGAGTAATATAGATGCTATACCATTCAGAGAAGGAGGATGGAAGAGAATGTGCTACGCTTCTGTAAGATGGCAACCATGAGGAAACATCCTGGTTTGGGCTGGATTAGAGTTAATTTTCCTTCCAGTAGCTGCTGTGTTTTTGATTTAGGATGAGAAGAATGTTGATAACACTGATGTTTTGAGTTGTTCCTAAGAAACCAAGGACTTTTTTTCAGTTTCCCATATTAGGTTAATGAGCAGGTGTGCAGGAGCTGCGAGGGAGCATAACCAGATAGATAGCCCAAGCCAGCCAATGGAAATATTCCATAGATGTCATGCTCAGTTTGTGAATGGGGGTTGGCCAGGGAACAGGGAATCTCTTTTCCCAGGAGTTTGAACTTTTCTGTGAGTTTGATTTTTTTTGCAGGAGTTCTGTGAAATTTGTGAAATCTGAGTTCTGTGTTCTGCAATCACTGCTTGACGACTGGCTACACAATTGGTTGTTAGATGGTGAGAAAAAAATTGTATTGTTTGTTTTACATATTCATTATTAGTAGTAATATTTTCCTTTGTCTTATGAAACTGTCTTTATCTTAATGCATGAGTTTCACCTTTTGTCCATTCTCCTCCCCATCCCACTGGGGGAAAGGGGAGAGGCGAGCAAGCAGCTGTCTGGTCCTAGTTGCCAGCTGATGGGTTAAGTCACGGCAGGAAGGAAGGCCTGTATATCTGGAGGTGGCATAGGAAACATTGTATCTGTAACTGCATACAATTATTATTTCCATTCCCTCCAATTTTTTTTTCCTTTATCATACTGGAATGGTGCTTTTTGCAGCTGCATGTTAATTCTGCATCCAAGTCCTGGCACAAGAGCAGTGAAGAATAGGTTTGGACTTTTCTTCACGTAGTGTCAAATGAGTGGCAACGCATTCTTTGGCTCAGCCGAGGTCATATGTTAAGGATGCCTTGTCTCCTTCTCTATTGCAATAACTAGTGTAGGCCATTGCAGAAATTCAGAATGCTTTACTTCAATGTTGTCTTCTTACCACAAGCTACTAGAGTGCTTCTAGAAGAGCAGTGAAGGCACAGTGCACTTTTGTGATGAAGGAAGTGTTTTCTTTCACGGGAGTGGTTAGGTATGTGTTGTGGCTCCTCTGCACCCAATCCTGAAGTAAGAGCATCTATTCTGAATTCAAGATGATGTATCTTACATCTTTCAAAGAAAACCATGTCGTTGCTTACTCTGACCCTGTGCTGTATGAACTTCGTTGAATTTACTTAAGAGAGCTGGAGAAGGGAAGTTTTGCAGAGTCATCCATGTATTTCTTGAGACTTGTCTTCTTTTGTTCTGTAACTTTAAGCATTTTTTGCTGTACATAGAATTGATGCACATTTTCTTTAGAGAGTTAGCACAACTTCTATCTGACAGGTGGCACGTACTCTGTTATATGCTTTTTTGCTCTTAGTATACTAAATCTAACTAAAAATGTCTTTTGGCTGATTAAGAAGTTGTTTAGTGTTTGGAAATGGATTATCATGGGTTATATGCTGTTTCTCACTAATAGCAGTTGTTTCTGTTGTAGTCTGCATTTTAGAGTTCCAGGAGCATCAAGCTGGAACACATGAATGAAGGATATTTCCTGGTTTGGAAAAAAACCCTAGGTACTGGGAACCCGTATGTGCTCACCTGTTCTGAGAGCACTTGTAAGCCTGATCCTTTACTCAAAGGAACCTACTTTTGTCTTCGGGAATAAACATTGATTTGTGCCCCTCTTGATGTCTGGTTTCCCTTTTTCTATGTTAAAACTTGGTTTCAGAAAGGACTCTGAATAGGGCTTGTCCTCTGTGTTCTTTTGTCCATTCTCAGTCACTTTAGAGAACAGAACAGTGGTCAGAGGGGTCCCACCAATACCACCACCCCGCCTTCCTTTTTCTGTTCTTCTGGAAACTGCAAACCTAAGTAGTAGGATTTCTGCCCAAGCAGTCTGGGCATCTTAAAGGCTTAGATGAAGTACAACTGATATCTCTATTACAAGCATGAAAAAGTCAGGATAACACTCTAGTACTCCAGCCAACTACTATATGTATATATTTTAAAAACCTAATGTGTCTCAGACTGCCATTTGTTATGTGTCTGTATGGCACCAAATGCAGGAAAACCCAACCTAGTTGTGACCCCCTGATGCTTTAAGAGGATAAATATTAAAAAATAAAATTTTTCAAAAGTATGTTCTAACAACTTAAAAGCTATTGCTAAAATAGCTCTAGAAATACAATAGTAAAGCAAGCTATAGTTTTTTCACTTAGAAGTGTTACCAAATACTACACATCTTAAACAGAACTCTCAAGAAAAATATAAGGTCTTGTTAGATGTAAAAACTTTGTGTGCTTTAATGTAATACTCTGGGAATTCCACTGTTTACGATTTAAAAAAAATTTATAGCTTCAAGTATCATAATGTGCTGTAAAGTGTGTTCACACTGTTCTTGTGATGCTTTTTATTACCAAGGCTTTCCAAGTGCTGTGTATGCCCTCATTTTAAACAAAGCAATATCATGACAGACATCAATTGTGATGCATTTAATGTCTTGATATATGACCACTGTGTGAAACACTTGGTCAGCATTAGCCTGTTTGAAACATAAAGCTGATGCAACTGATGGTGCACATTGTTACAACAGAACAGGTGGTGTAACAAAAAATAATGTGAGTAGCTGTGATTGGCACTTCATATCCAAGGGTATTTAATATCCTATACAGCTGCAATGATATTAACATATATACTTTTTGAGGGGAAATGTGTTAGTCCAGACTAAAAATAAATGTTCATAAATCAGGCTTTTTTTTCATTTATCTTAAAACTTTGTGAATCGAAAATGCTGTTTCCATGACTACCATTTCTGCACGTATTGGATTACATTGTGTTGTAATTTATGACAAAAAAATGCAAACCCCACCAGCAATATTTGAATTAGAATGCAGCAGGTTTATAGCTTTGTTTGGCCCCAGGCACAAGTAATAAAATCCTAGCTTTAAGTACCATTGGGGTTTATGGAATAAAGACATCTGCATTATTGTATTAAAATGTTCCTTAGTGTAATAAATATAACTGACAGAAGTGCATGACTTCCTTTATGAAAAATATGTTGATAACAATATAGTCTTTAAATAGTGAAGAAACTGACTATTAAAATTTTATGTTTCCAGTTAGAGACATCTGTTCAGCGTTTAGCTGGTATTATTGGTTTACTGCTGGGTATACCTAATAAGAATTTTAGTTTACAATTAAATTGAGAAATACTGATGAAAAGAAGGTATTGGCTTTCTGCTGATTGGTGGGATTTTTTTTTTTTAACAGTTAACATCCTAATTTTGCAACAGATACTTTTGAACTCAGGGTAATGATTTGGATTGTAAACATTTTCTTTTGCCTTCTCCAGAAACTCTAAGGGAATTTACATTTACAGTTTGATCCAAAGCAATTTCACTGTTGTCTTTTCCGAAATGGACGAAACGCTATAGATCTTCTAGTTCTTTCTTATTTTTACCAATACGTCCAATCTATCTCTCTTTATACAGTGTCAACTAACTATTCATTATGTGATGGTTTAGGTGTACTGATTAACTGAAAATATTTCTGAAACAAGATAAAAAGATGTTCCAGCTGGGCTGTTGTTTCTATTTGATACACACTATCTCCTTTTCCATTTGATGTCCCTGTCAAAAGCTTAGTGTAATTCACTTCTCTCACCTTTGATTATTTAGATGTGTATAGTCCTCTTTCTTTGAGTAGATTATTTCTTCTTTTTTTAAAGCATGATTGGTAGAGGTGGGGAGAAATGCATGTACAAAGGGTTTATTCCCTTCTATCTTGTTTACACTGTACGAGATAGAAGACATTGAATCAGTTTGCACAAGTTAATCTCATCTCCAGTATTACATTGTTCATGTTACAACTGTGGAAGTAACAAGGATTGAAATACTTGTCTTTGAAAACTTTCTTCTAGACATAGAAGGAAACTGCTTTATCTTCTGGATCCAGTGGATGACCAATTTGAATTTCTGACTGTGAAATTTCTCAAGTCTTAGAAAAAAGGAAAGGCAAAACAATTTATGCTATCTATACGTTTCACTTTTTTAAACTAACCATCTTTATTAACTCAATACTTAAAAAGTAAAGCAAAAAACTACTGTAAACTCAACAGGGTATTTAATAAAACTTTGGAGCTATAAAGATCAAGATATTAATTTTGAAAATGCAGTTACTGACTTACAGCCTAGAATTATTCAGCAATATATTTTCATTGTAATGTATTTCTTGAAACGAACTGTCATGTACTTTATTCATAAACCTAACTTTGACATTTGCAGACTTTTCTTAAGCCTTTCTATGTTACAGTTTGTTTTGAACAGATCCTTTTCCTGGAGTTCGTTGTGCTGAAGGTGCTACTTGAACGCTTGCTATTTTGCAGGCGTGATCTTTGGCTGCCAGTATAAGAAAAGTTTCTGTTCTCCGACTGACAGGTTCACACAATGATCACAGGAATGTTTTCCTGCCTTCTTAACAACTCTAATGTATTGATCATTCCCTCCTCAGTCTGTTCTTATTCCAGCCAAATCATTTACTTCTTGTTTCCTTTTCCATCTTTCCTTGCTCTTTTCTATATTTTCCTTTTCTTTTTTGTTTTTTTTTCTTTTCTTTTTCTGTCCCGTTTCCTCCCTATTCTCTCTGTATAGCTTTGTGACAGGGCAAAGACTTCAAATATTAAAGGCTTCGTCTTTTCACTGTCACAAAGCTGTGTCAAAAATTGTGTGTTGGTACCAAACAAAATTTTTCAGCCCAAAATAAAAGGAAGTGCCACATGTGCACCTAAGGCTATTACAAATAAAACAAATAATAAATTATTTCAAAAGTCAAAATTAAAACTTCGGTATCTGCGAGAATGGCCTTTCTGCTTAGGCAGTCTCAAAGGAGTAATTTGTGCTTCTACTAAATTGTTTCTACTTATTTCAAGCCACGTCTTTGTTTTTGCTGTCTCTGACTGCTTGCGTGTACAAAGTACTTTTGTAGAACTTTGCCAGTGGAAAATCACTTGAATAATGGCCTTTATCTTAGTTAGACACTTCTAATTGGGGCGTATTTTTATTTTTAAACATAAAGGAATTGCACAAAAATGGAAAATGTTGTTCCCAGGCTTGCCGAAACTTTTTGGAGGAAAAAAGTTTGAAGATCTTGTTCTTCCAACTTTTATTTTGTTTGGGGGGGGGGGGGT
>Ga0065711_1031595_pt1 | contig 29263 bp, 12 predicted proteins | sample Hoacrofraction12_FD_59098 | JGI IMG/M metagenome (GOLD analysis project Ga0065711, IMG submission 59098) | Hoatzin crop microbial communities from Cojedes, Venezuela - Epithelial fraction 12 v2 (version 2) | ecosystem: Host-associated > Birds > Digestive system > Esophagus > Crop | place... | reverse complement strand
GGCTGGGGTCTCCTCTCTCTCTCGGCGCTTTTTGCCGCCTCGCCGCTGCGGTTTTGCCACCGGAGAAAGGGTCCCTCGGCGCGAGCCTCTGCTCCAGAACCCTTCACCTTCAGTAGCTTCGCCGAAATGCTCTTGGCTTTGGAGTATAGCAGGCTTCAATGTGCAGTTGTACTGAATTGTATGAAACTCTTGATGGTGTAGAACTGTAGCTGAGATCCTTTTCTACTTCTGTATTTTCTTGATTTGCCCATAGAAGTCTCCTAACTGTTATTCAACTGTAGGAGTACAGTATAACTGTCTTTATTGTTAGATAATGCCTTAACAGGCAATTTTTAATTGCAAGAATATATTGCATTGTGTCGTCTTATTTGAATTTTGCGAATTTTAGCTGCGTTTTGTCAAACTACAATTACTTCTTTCTAAAGCTTGCTAGCAGTTAAATTTACATTGAGATCTATTATGTACTGCATTCCTGGAAATTAATAGTATCATGTAATACAGCATGGCAGTTTTCATTTGAGATCACCTTAATAAAAGAAGTGATTCAGTACTTTCTCTCCAGCCACTATGAATGTCTCCAATATACATTTGGGCTAGTTGTGATCAATGACATTTGATAACGTTATATTTATTAATACTTACAATATTCTTACAGAGTATTTTGTTTGAAAATGACCTGAAGGGCTTTTGACCTGCCCAAATCTGAATTCAGAGCTTTGCATTTTCTATGTAACAGTGATAAGAGACTAGAAAGTAAGTACACTTGTATTACATTATATATTAATAAATAAAGTGGTTTTTCAGAGCAAGCAAAAGCTGAGATTATTTGACTTGGTAGGGTCTGGCCCTGGTCCGTAAAAAATAGATTTATTATATCTAGACATTTCCAAAAGAAAACATCACTGGATCCTGGTATGCTATTAGTTTAATATAAGTGTAGCTACAAGTTTGGAATTTTTTTTTTCAAAATTTAGAGGGAAATTCGCAAGTATTTTGAGTTATGGGTAAATTTTTTAATGAAGATTAATTTGAATTTGAAATAGATCATTATGCTTTAATTTTCTCTTCCTGTTATATTAATAAGAGAATTGTATATATGCTTTAGCCTTAACATATAGCACATTTAATTGGATCTCTCATATTCAAATAAAGTAGTTGTAATTAAGCTAAGTTGTTTATTGTTTCTAATCGTTGTGCTTATATAATATAGGCGATGGCTAAGTTTAGATTAGCATCTCAGGTAACTTCTAAGTTGCATCATTTTGACATATACTCACTTGATCGGATACCATTTCCTTTTTCATCTAGGCAACATGCAACTGTTACGCTTACTGCAGTAGGTCAGTGTCCCAGGGGCACTGCCTTTCTCTCACAGTGTCCTGGGTGGGTGGGCATCAGCGCAGGCAAAGCCTCCCTGGAGGTCTTGCCTGGTCCCACCGTAGTGGCCAAGCCTGTAGCACCACATCACACGACTCCAGAACTGCATCGCCCCTGCTTCCGCTTCAGCTGCTTTTAACTGTAACCTTTAACTTCAAATTTCTTGTTTTTGTAGTGCCAGATTTTGTGACGGTTTGAGTGTTTATGTCTGTAACTTTTTCACTTGAGTTACTGCTAAACACTGTCTGTCAGTCTTGGCACCATTTTCATATAGTTTCCCATCCGAGAAATTAATGGGGATTTGAATTTGTCTTCTATACAGTAAAGGTTTTGTGGGCATTTGTTGTCAGTCTCCCCATTGAACTAAGCGTGGCCAAAACTGGGTTGCTGCTGAGATTCTGAAAGCAGAATAATAATCCTTGTGCTAAAAAAATAAAACTGACCTAAAATACAGCTGAACTGCTACCTTTGTCTTCTAGTGTGGCAATTTTTTTTATTTTTGCCTATTATAAATCCTATTATGATGAAGCGTAGAGCCCAATCCTGGAAGCACTTCAGTTCAGAAAAGCAAAAGTCTTGTGAAATAGTACTTAACCTCGAAGCAATAACTTTCTCCAATTTGTACAAATGCAAGATAATGAGAAAAATAATGGGAAAATACTGCAATTTGGTTTATGTTTGTCTGTATAAAATTCAGTGATATAAAACCTCGCTTGTGTGTGAATTTTAATTTTTTACTCTGATAATTATTGCAAACTAACAGCAACAATGTGTATTTATACGTACTTGATCTGTTTTTCATGAGCCTTGAAAACTCTGCAGACCCCTGTGTATATGCGTAGCTTGTTCTCATACGGTAGCACTGTTAAGGACTGGCATGTTTTGCAAGTATTTTTTTATGAAGGTTTGTTAATGAAATCACAGACCTTCCTAGTAAACATATTTTTCTTGTTTTAATCCTAAAATTCACAGGTCTGAATCACTGGAGGTTGTATGCACCAAAGGACGTGGATGCACTTGGCAGCTCTGGCCAAAATTTGGTCCAGGAGAAATCTTTCTCACCCGCCCCTTAACCTGGGATGTGCCTGAGGGCCCTGGGAGTCCAGTCCCAGGTTGGTCATGCCATGAAATTCCACAGCCCATCTCGCCCTCAGGACCAGATCTAGCAAGGCTGCTGAGCACACCAGTGCCAAAAGGGGCTCTGCAGGAGATGGCGGATGGCCAGAGGAGATGCTGGTTGTCCTGTATTGCTCAGTAGTTTGAGGGACGTTGCAGGCAATCTGACTTTGGTTCTCTGCTTTGGCAGAGGCAATGGAAGCTGCTTTGAAAGCACTTGACTCACTGGGTGTTAAGGTATTGTGGTAGCTGTTCTGCTTCTTGTGGAATAATTAAGTATATGTTGAATGAGACAGAGGAAGGGACTTTGGGCTGATGTTTACTCAGTAGTTACTCTGCTCAGTACTCAGAAGAGGAGGCTGGAGTTTCTGTCCCTGCTGAAGGACATACACAGGGTGGTCTCCATACCTCATCTGTCCTGCACAACTTTTCTTACAGAAAGGCTAGAGGCAAAAAAGAGGTGGTATGGGTACTGCCATCTCTGATTGCTTCTTATCTCACCACACTTAGAGAGAAGGACTGCTTAAAGTGCCTAATTCAAGCGATAATATTGACAAAGTCTGTTGGCTGGAGGTAGTGAAGGTAAACGCATCCCTACAGCTTACAGATGAGGTTGCTCTGTTCTTCTGGAAGGTGTGTGTCTGTAGGTTTGCAAGAACACTTGTAAGAGTTTTGAATCGTCTAGGTTAGTCCGTCATTCCTCTGCAGGTGGGCCATGTCTCTCCTGCTCCTTTAATTACCTTGCCTCGTTTCCTAGCTTCACTGGGTGTTACCTGTAGTTTCCACCAGAAGAGGTTTCCAAATGTACTGTGTCACAGTGCTTCAGCCCTGTTCAGAATGGAGTCTTGTACTTTCTATATAAAAAAGGAGAACGTGTGTTTTGCGGGGGAGGAGAGAAGCCACCAAATTCTTCATTTTATATGTGACAGCCTGGGAAGAGTGAAGAGTGATTTTGAAAGAATTCCCTACCTTTACGTGAAGAAAAAATTCACAGTTCTTCTGTTTTCATGGTCCATTGCTTCTTTTGCTTGAATAGATTTTGCTTTCACTTGTGATAGCGGTTTTAAAGCAATCAAAAGACGAATCTAATTTTCAACCATTAGAAGTGATTGTTAATGCATGAGGAACTACTGCAGTTTTATGTGCTGTGTCTTTTTTGGGGTGGAAGTCTTGGTTTTGGTCTTGTGGTATGCCTTGAATGACAAAAGGCTGTGGATTTTTTTTTTGTCAGTAACCTATATTTTTTTGGGGACAATAGTTATTCTAATAATGACTGGATGCCTGAACGGTGTCACGGTCAGGGTGCTGACTTGCAGTCAGAAGATTTTCCTTTGGGAGATGAAATATCTTGGGGATCTGTGTGCCCGTAGGAATCCATTGCCTGTGTACATCAACTTACCTCTGAGTTCTTCCATTGGTAGTGTAGTGACTTTTCAAAGTAGCTGCATCTTCCAAAAGAAGGCTCTTTGGACATGGCATTTAGTAATATCACCGACTAATGTAAGGGCCACTTCCTTTTGCTGTTGTTGAGGGGCAATATCTAACCAGGTTCTTCACTTGGCTAACTGAATTTGAAGAAATCTGAGCTAGTGGGGAGGATTTTGTAGCTGCATACAGAAAATAAATCTGTAAGGTAACTTTGTTTTTCTTCAGAGCTCTTTTGTTATTCTCATATTCCCTTATCTGTCACTAATGATGGTGGCACTGGAAAACACATGAAGATCGTTGGTTTCCCTATATATTCTTCACATAAAAGAGCAATTTATTAATGTATGTAAAAATGCTGCAACTGGTGGCAAAGACATTTGTACACCATTTATCTTATGCTTAAATTATTCAGGAAGATGTCCACATTATTGTGCATTTTTACAGGCTGTGATACAGTGGGGTAAGTTTGATTAGAGCCTATAAATTTTAGCATAGTCTGAATATTTAATAGTGAACAGAAAATACTGACAGTCACTTAATGCAACCAAAATTCTCCTACTATATTAAAATAACCCCCCCCCCCATCTGCTAGGATTGTTTTGAGGTTCTTGCAAGTCTTGATTTGTTGAGTTTTTTCCTCTCAGTACATTTAGTTTTGCAAGGAGATTTTTTTTTATTTTCTAGGCCTCCTTGCAATTTCCAAGTAATATTTCATTTTGAGACATGAATCCAGGCAATTCAGCCTTCACTCAGCCTAGCTGCTGTCCCCTGCTTGTGGGGACGATCCGAGCTGGCCGTGGGTGCACGAGGTGGGCTGCTGCCTGGATCTCCGACTCTGTTCCCCTCTGACCGGGCTTACCTCGCTGACCACGGAGATTCCACACTGCGTTTTCAGTATGGGAGGGAAGGGGAGGATGGGATCCGGAGATTCGAGTTCTGTGTAAGGGTGGGGGGTGACTTGAGTCTCTGCACGGGAGGGACAAAAACTGGCAGCAAAATGACCTGCAGAGACTAGACCTGTGGGGGCTGCAGGCAAAAAAATGAGACACTGTCCAAATAAACGTGGAGAACACCCAGGAGGAAGAATAAAAAATGCAGATACCATCTCACCACACTGCCGCACCCTCCACATTAAGCTCCGTTTTAATTCTATCTGATGAACACTCTTCTACCATTCAATTTTCATGTTCAGATCTCCCTGTTTGCCAAAGGGAAAGTGTTGAATGGGGAGGGGAGCGGCTCCCCAGAAGCTCTGGAGTTTCACACGGTAGCTCACAGTCGTCTGAAGAAAGAGGGACGCCGCACCGGAGAAACCGTGGTAGATTTGTTTGCAACTGTAGAGGCTGAAATGAAATGAAGTGTAAACGTATTCCAAGCAATGAAATCAGATTTGCTTACTAATCTGGATTGCACCTCCTTCCCCCACCCCCCCAGCAAAACTAGCAGTACCAGTAGCTGTGCCTGCGTCACCTCTTCCTCCCTTTCCTGCCTGCAGCCCACTGCTTCCACGCTCCTGCGGGAGAATTTCCCAGGGGGCTGCCCTGTAGCAGGAGGAGAGAGAGGTCACGACAGCCAGAAAAGAGATGAGGAACATGGGAACTGGGAGAAGGGCAACAGTGTCTTGAGATCCGGGAGAAATGTGCCTGCTGTTCTTTAAACTACTTCTCTTAGCTTTTCCCCAAAAAAGGGCATTAGGGCCTGTCTGTGTTTCAAAGGGAATCTGGGCTGAGTGAGGGTGGCTGGCTTAGCCGGTCTCTGCGGCTGAGGTGGAGAGAGGGAAATGTTTGGTGCCAGTAGAGAAAAATCCCTTTTTTATCAGGTAATTCTGTCGCCTTCCCAGTTTACGCTGTCGGTCACTTCCGTGCCCCTTTGCTTTCCGCTGGGGCTCTCCTTTCAGAGGTGACCAGCCTTAACTCACACCTTCCTGCTGCTCCTCGGTCTGCAGAGCACAATTACTACTAGAGAGTATCAAAACACACTATTAACTCTCTCCTGCTGTGAAATTAATTTGTTACCAGGGGTTTTTAACTTGCCTTCTTCGTCAGGAGGAATAAAAATACTACAAATACATTATTTTGCCTTCAGAATGACATTTCTTATCTATTGATTTAAATAATTTAGCATTTTAAAAGGAACAAATCAACTTAATTTGTTTAGGAGATACTTAAGAGTTGAGCACAATTTTGTATCAATTAAATTTAGTGATAATTCATTTATGATGGAACTAATATAATTAACTTGGTAGTTGCTGCGTATCTTTTTTTCTAATACATACAGTACTTTTAAACAACTGCTCAGTAGTCCATTATGATAGCACGAGAATGATTTTACGTGAGAGTAACAGAGGAGCAGATGCTTCCTGATGACAGCTTCCCAATTTGTTTAGGAAATGGTCAGTGAGCCCTGGATTCACAGTTTTAACTTGAAGCACGGCAAGCATGCAAGCAAATTTGCAAAGCAGAAACAAAAAAATTGAGAAAGCAAATTACTTCATAGCATCTTTAATGACTGCAATTTGGTCAAAACCCCTTTTTTTGTTAACTTTTTTTTTTAACATAGGTATGTTTGTTTTTTCTTTGCAAGATCTATGTAAAATTACGAATTTGTTTTGTGATGTGTGTACATGTATGAATGTTTTGCAAAGGTTCTGAAGTTAAAATTGATTTTGAAATTGTCTATTACAGTAACTAAATTTCAGCATTAGCTCAAAAAGAGTTAGATCAACAGTATACATAAAAAAGGAAAGTAGAACAATTACCTGAAGAAAAAAATTAAAGGGGCTGTCATATGACATATATAAAAATAAAATTCTGTGGTTTTTTTTTATAAGTTACACCTGCTTTTTATATTTATGGCTTTATCAGTAGTTGGTTAAAGAGTGAAAAAGATCTCTTCTTTTGGGCTGATATAAAACTCACTGAGGCTCCATAGTTTTATTCAGCCATGCATAGATTTTTAGATGTTCCAAAGATTGCCTGAAACGGCTGTACTCATTTTATTCATTTCATCAGCAAAGTTCATCTCATCAGCCAGAGAGATACCATCAAAATTTTTAGGCTCCAAAATGTACTTTCCCTGGATAAATACCGTGCGTTGTACTTACAGAGACTGTAAAGTACAGGATTACACATCAATGCTGTATCTTTTTATGAAAGAAGTTTTGAAACTGCTGTTTACTGAAAGGAAAGGGGATTAGAGGTAGCCGTAAGAAGGATTCAGCTATCTGCCTTTGTATGCAGATCACAGATACAACGTGGCCACTTGTCACTAGAAACAGCAGAAAAAGAGATCTGAGTATCAGAAACTTATTTTGAACAAGCATAGAAACTTTGTAGTAGACCGAAGTCCATCTTGTTACAGAGCAGAAGAATGTCAGTTGCAAAGCTTCTTTGAGCTTTGCATTCAGCTGAATGCTTGATTTCAGAAACTGCCTAAACTATCAGTCAAAAAAATCCAGGATAATGCAAAATAAATGTGTCGAAGAATATTCTGCTTTCCAGAAGAGTAAAGCATTAAAGCTGCCTTCTTCCCATTTCTGCTGCCTCTCCTTCCATGAAACTGCGTGTATCTTCTGGGAAGGCCACTTCTGGATAAAATCACCTTTCTCTGGAAGTAATAGGATGTTTTGGGAAGTACCTCACCATCAAATGCCTGTCTGCTAATGGCAGAAATTCTTAAGGTTTCTCAGTGACCATCTCAAAGAACAATGAAATTAGAAAGTCTCTCCTTTACTTTCGTTTTCCTAATGCAGAAAATTAAGATGGAAGTGGCTTACCAGCTGAAATCCCTGCTAACCCAGCAAGTTGAATTCTTAATGGTGAAATTGTTCCTAGCTTAATTTGTGACTTTCTGAGATAGTAAGTAGGGTTTTTATAAAGCATGTTTTGCCTAAGGGTGTACAGGTTTGAGTATTTCATTTCTGAGTGAGTATCAACTTACTTCTTTTCCTAGGTATTTGGAGGTAATACAGAATACGGCTTCTTTATGATCATCACAAAATTAGATATCAATATTTGTACGAGGGATGCAGTCATTTTGCCCTTATATACAGAAAGCAGGAGAGAGAAGTATGTGTATACATACAGCTTTTTTCTGGAACAACAGTGTTTAATACAGGAACAGGTAGTCTTGCTATTTCCAGGAGAAGTATTTTTTTAGGACAAGGTAAACTAGTGACTAAGCAATAGGAAAGGCCATAACATCTGATGAAACATTAATGTCTGTAAAGCAGTATGATTTTTATTCCAGGAGGTTGATCCGAAAGACTTTTGTAAATTTAAATGTAGGTTCAGTTCTGAACACAGACTCTTTCCCACCCCTAAAAAAACTGAATGCTAACCTGTGGTTGTTTTTTGTTTTCTTTTACCACAGGCTACTGCTGTTCTAACTTTTACTGTTCTCACTAGAGTTTTGAAGCCGTTTTAAAGAAATTTCAGCTTACTATAGAGAAGAAATTTCTATTTTACGTGAGAGATTTTTTTTAATCTGTATTTCGCAGCTGATCAGAGGGCATGACATGTGTGAGGAGGAAAAGAACTTGCCTTCTTAGTGTGTTACACATTTACATGAGAACTGACATACCCAACTGTACCTGGCCCATGAAGTCAGATATAGTAATCATCATTGTCCCGTCTGGCATGCTGTATTTAGTATCCCTTCATATACAGTTTTTAAAACTAGGTTAACACAGAGAGCGCTGTCTTTAATGTTCCCTTTCCATGCTTTAGATACCTGTTTCCTGATAGGCTAAAATTAACAATTCCTACAGCTGTCCAGAATCTCCCAGAAACCACCTGTTCTGCAAGCATCTGTGATTTTCTCATTTAATGTCCAAAATTATATTTAAAGTACCTTGAAGTGTAGCTTCCCAAGGTCTGGGCTTTCCATTCCTGATCTTCTATCCATGTGCCTCAGCAGCATCTGGTTATCTAATACACTAAATTTGGGGAAATCACTTCTATGAGGGCTATCAAAAAAATCAAAAGTATTTTGTGTGTCATTACAGTTATAGTTTATGAGTTCTTATATCTCTTCATAGATTGATTAATGGCTGAGTTGGATTAAGGATATGAGATAAAAATGCAAAATAGCTTTAAATTTCTTGTGCATTAAACCAGCAAGGTGTTCAAAGGATTCTGGTTCTCCTTTTTGGTTCAGTCTCTTTTATTTTGGTTGGACAGAGACAGTAAGCCGATATTCACAGTTGTTTGGCAATAGTCAAGTTGTGAAATGCACACCCAACCTGTGGGGCATTATGGTTGCTTAGTTCATGCATGTAAATTTGGGGGTTTGAAAACCAAAGGAGTCCACACCCATGGTGTCTTCTTGGAAAGTTTGTCCTAACATTTAATCTTAATGACATTATTAATTTAATGGTTCCATTTTCAGAGATGTTGAGTATCAACAATTTTTAGAAAAGTCAAAACAACTGGGTGCTTAGCACTGTTTGAATATTAATTTGAAATGTCAGGAAATTTAGGCTGCGACTGGGGTATATCTCAATTCAATAAGTTCCATCTCTTCTGATTTGTTTCAAATATACAATAAACTTTACTTACTTTACACCTGAAATATACATTAACAGGAAAAAAAAGTCTCAGTTTTAGAAGTATTATTAGCAAAACCAAATTCTGGCAAAAAAGCCTTTAAAAAAACTAGAACAGAGTATTTTTGATGGATACATTTGATTTGTCCTTTGGCAAGCAAAACCGGATTATTTAAGGATACACATTTAAAACGGTCCGTACTAAAGGTAATGAAGAGTTGTGCAGCTGTAGTCACCTTATTGTACCAGTTCCTGTGCTGTAAAGATTTTAGAGACCTTTTGTCTTTTGCTTACAAAAGCAGCCTGCACTTAGAAAGACCTCAATTCTGCAAATGCTTAACCACAGTTCACAGCTTGTGGAATTAAGTCTGCAACATGTCTTTGTAGGTTTTGGACTGTGGTTTTTTCGCTAGTATTGAAAAATTCCTTTGGGAATTCGAATGACTAGTGCTGTGGAAGGGGTGATTGCCATTATTTCTGCTCTGTATATTTATTGAATTTTTACAATAGTAATAATTAATTTTCCCCTGATACGAATACAAAAGTTGATGTATTACAGTGTTCATGTTTGTTGTTTTAGGAGCCATTGGATGATTCTCAGACAGCTGGAGTCTGTGCAACAGAAGAAGTGATTCGCTATGAATATCATGTCTTGTACTCCAACAGCTACCAAGTACCTGTGCTTTATTTCAGGGCATGCTTCTTAGGTAAGACCAATCTTCTATTAGAAAGAAGGAAGAATAAAAATGTGTTGGATGCAATACATGTTAAAAACACAGATTTTATATTAAATTGAGTAATGGGGTATGATCTAGTGTAACAAAAAAGTAAGAGATGAGGCTGTTACCAGTAAATTTCATAATACTCCCGACATAGAGCTTCAGGACCTTGGAGTAGATGATATCATCTTAGCCTGAAGGAGGCTGATCTTTGGCTCCTGGCATCTTGCCTGTGGTTGACTAAAACTGCTGGTCATTTTTCTTGCTCTTTTCGTCAAACGAATACAAAAACTTAAAGCTGCAGGTTTGAATTTGGCTACAGTATGAGTGGACCTAATTACAGTGCTTCAGCAGAGCTGTTTTTGTTTCTTTGGAGCCTGAATTTGAGCTGCCAGCCTGGGGTCTAAATGTACCTTTAAAAGTGCATGCTGTTTTCTATTTAAATTTGCTGCTTAAAAGACTAAAATAGTGCCAATAAGGTATTGCCTGTCTCTATCTATTAAAACTGGCTCTTGAAACATGAACTGATCTTCTTTCCTCCCTGGTATGTACATCTTGTTACCCGTTACTCAATTGCTACAGCCACTGTGATTTCACTCACCATCCGGTCAGGAAGGAAGGAGGAGCACACAGCCTCCCTCCAAGGCTGCTGTTAGTGCCACTTATTTAATCAGCAAACATAGAGTGATCACACTGCAGCACTGGCTGTGCTGTGTTCCTCTCTGCCCGAAGACTATGTACCAAGGGCGCAGGGATTGAAATCTTCGAGTCATTTAATTCAGTCTCCTGCATGGTAGCATCAGCATCTTTTGTGTTTTGAATAATCTCCTAACTTTATCTAGATAAGGATGTCTGAATGTTGCCAGTGATATCTTTTACTTTTTAATTAAAAAGTAGCTTAAGCTGCTTTGAATGTGTTTGGTAGATTTAATCACTCTCTGCCTTGTATCGTTTAATGGTTTCTAATTTTGCAGTGTTAGCGTTTTAAAAGGCACTTCAGATTTAAAATTGAAGAACAAATTCTCATAGACTCCCTGGTGGAAAGATTTTAGTCTGAGGTGCAGTTTCAGGAATGGATAATTTGGGGTAAATTTTCAAACTGGGACATGGGGAATTGGGGACGTTGCTCTGCCTTTACCACCAACAGAACTCATTTGCACGCATCCTGCTGCAAATTTATTTCTAGAATTATTACAGGCATTTAGAAATGTCCAGTGTTTTGCCTTTAAGCTTATTGTGCAGACATGAAGATAAAGTTTTGCTGTAAGAGACAGATTAACCGATCTGTGGTCCTGAAAAATGTCATCTTCTTGGTTTTAGCTGAATTAATAGAGCACTGTCTCTACAGAAGAGGATGGAGACGCTGCAGGTAGAGGAAATAGGACACTATTTCTACTGTACTGTACTTTCATATAATTAGTATTCACCATAAACAGTTAATCACCAGAGAAGAGCTCCCAGAGACAAAACAAGTTGTTTAGCTTGTCAGCATCAGGGAATCGGAGGTGTTGAAACATGACTCCTTATAGCTGGAAGTGGGTATTACAGAAGCTAGTGGATGATCTAATGCACAATCGTGGTATTATGTGCCAACAGCTCCCCTTGCAGTACAAAGCTGTAATTGTTCCTGCAAGTACAACTATGTTTTAAAACACTTCTTGGGAACCTTTCACAATGGAAAACAAGGACTTTTTTTTGATAATTCCTAAAGTCACCTGGGTTCTCTTCAGCTTTTAACATTCTCTTTTAACATTTAACATTCTCTGACTCTTGAAGAGAGAAGGATACAAAATGCTGGCAGTAAGTACTTTTCCAAATAAAGTTTTCAGCTAGTATTCTCTGATTTTAGTTATGGATAGATTACTTTTGAAAATGAAAAATTCTGTCATCCCTGCAAGTTGTTTGCCAACCTGTGCTGCTCTGTCTGAAGGTCCCAACATAGACCTTTCAGGAACATGCAGATGACAGTCGCTCACAGTCACTTGAGATACCTGAGCAAATTATCTTTTGTCTTGTCCTGAACCTGGTTGAGGAAAACTCTAGGTAATGCCCCGAGATTCTTTTTCCTTTGAGGTTATAGTCTTCAAATGATAGGCTCCTTACCTTGTTTCTCAGAAAACTAGTAATATTCACTGCATTCCTCATCTGAAATAATCAGGGAAGAATCTTCTTCTGAGACCTACATCAATTTTCCAGTCTAAATTCCTACCATTATTTGTAGATTAAGTAAGAAAATCAGTTCCTCACAAGTCTCTTGTGGGCTGTTCATGGTTTCCCTTGAATCCTGTCCGTACTGATCCTCATGTTAATTAGAGCTTGTTGCAGGAGGTGAAGGTGAGCTATAATGCTTCCAGTGTTTCCAGAGCCTTGCCCTGTCTTGCCTTCCCCAGCAGCAGGGCACAAAGTTTGAATTAAAAACTCTGCTTCCTCTCTGGCAGTATGCTAAGTGGCCATTACACCTCGAGGCCTGCCTAGGAAATAATAATTCTTCTGTTCGACCTGACTGAGTAGTTTTGCTTGTTTTGCAATATTCATTTCCGCACTTTGTATGTTATAATAGCAACTGGTGCCAGCCTGTCCAAATCTGTGCTATTCCGAATAGACGCTTTAATAACTTTTTTAGAACAATTAAATCCTGCCTTTCTCCCATCATCTGTGAGTCCATTTTCCATTGACTGCTTGGTCTCTCGCAGTCCATCCTAGCAAAAAGGCTTGTGAAAGAGTTGCTGGGGGGATTTTCCTGTTGTACTGAGCACGGTTGGCATCTGCAGGAGCTTGTGTCAGTGAGGACATCCAGTTTTCACTCCTCTGTGCTAGTGATTGTGCTCAAACATTATAGGTTTTCCTGCAGAAAGACAAAAATTGCATAGTATCCTTATCCTTGCGGCTGTCTAAATTGGATGAAATGATTTATTTTCTGGAATTCGTCTTTAGACCTCTGTTTTTGGTGAGAAGTTTGATATGTAAGGTAGCACAAGGTAAGGGTTTCATTTTCATTGCAACAGAACTAAAACATTTTGAGACACATCTAAGCGTTTGGGTAGTCTCTGGGGATAGATTTACAGCGAAGATCTTGTTCTGTGCAATGACAAACACTTCATCTGAAAATAACGATTAAGTGTGATGAGTCTGTCTGGAAAGATGTTTGGGAATGTTCTAGGATACAAGAAGATGTTTTTAGATACTTTTTACAAGGATACAAGAAGATATTTTTACTTTTGTATATATATGTGTAATAAACATTTTTCACCACCTCATGATACTGCCCGCATGGTGTATTTTCGTAAATTCAGACCTACAGAAGTCCCAGTCTGTGTTGGAACCTCAAGGCAGTGGTCCTCAGTACCTCAGAGTCATTTCTCCAAAATCAGTCTTATGGATGCCATACTTCTCAGAAATGGGAGCCCTTCTTTCTTTCTCTGGCTTCTGAGATTACCAGATGATAGGTAGTTGAAGAAATGCAGGAACCCCTGCTGATATCTAATGTCAGCAATTAGCCCTCTTAGAGACAGATGGTATAGGCAATTAGCCTTCCCCTTCAGTGCCGGCATCAGCCAGATGGGCTGGGCTAGGTCCAGTAAGCTTTCTTTAATCAGCAGAGTATTTTCCCCTTTTCTTAGTCTTTAAGACCTCCAGGAACTTTCGTCTTTTCCTGAACTGTCATCGTCTGAAGCCATACATTCAAAAACCTCTTGCACTGGTAGTGAGGTAGCAGCGACACAATCAGAGGTGGACATGAGCATCATTCAGGAATTACCCTGCATGTCAGGAAAATAATGGCTTGTCTCACACTTCTCTTCTTATTTTTCTTATGAAACCAGAATTATGAATGCTGGCTAAGCACTGAAAAGAAAGAGCAGGACTAGTGGGAGTAAGTAAGGACTGCAGCCTCGTTTCTCTAGAAACGAGTGAGGAGTGGGATTTTCAAGTTGACCTGCTCAAAATACATCTAGCTCTTGCATGTATAGGTAGATCCCTGCCAGTAAAAAACATGCTAACCAGTGATTAGAGAGATAATGCAACTTCCTCCAACCCTGAAGGCATGAGTTTCTGTATTCATAACCGTACTGGGCCTTGCTGATGCACTTTCCGGAATATAGACTGACTCCCTGAGCTCAGAAGCATGCAACCACCATGTCCTTTCTCAGAAAAAATGGCTCCTCTTAAGGCCATGTCCCATATGAACTGGTTTTATCATGGCTTTGGACATAAATAAATTTGAATAATATGTATAATCAGATATTCTCCTAAGCTGTAAGGGTGTTTTTTCCTTTGTGGCAATGGTTTCTTAAGAGTACAAAAACCTAATATTTCTTTGGAATGTATGCCAGAATGAAACCTCAGAACAATTTTTGCACTATTTCACCAAAACTGTCAAATGACCTTTAATTAGAAATCTCAGAAATTATTAAAGCAAACATCAAGAAAACAGAATACAGCAATTTGGGAAGCCTGAAAATTTTCTCTGAAAATGTACGTGAAATTTGTATGCCTAAAGAATTTCTGCTCTTTGCAGAAATTAAGGTGCCACATCAGCTGGGAGCTGCAACTCGTATGTCATCTTAATGCCACACCTTTCTGCTGTGAGGAGGCACTCAGCCATCTGATTGTTAACTATTTCTTGTTTGTGGTGACATAAACGAGTTAACCCCAAGTGGACCATCAAGAAGCTTTTCTCAGAAAATTTTGCTATAGTCTAAACAGTTTAAATAACAGAAATCTGAGTTTGTGATGGAAAGGCTGTAGTTGTTCTTGCCTGACTATTAAGGCAGATGAACTTGTTGATTCGAGCCTGTAGTTAAGGGCAGAGATAGAACGCACACCTAGGAGCTCTTGACTCCCATCCTTTATCTCTTCCCTCTCAACAAAAATCTTAGCTGGTTGCTCCCCAGGCTCTTTTGGCCTTTCTTGCTGGGTAGATGTAAGGTTGCTTGTGTAAGAGTCTGTATTTCACAGAGCCCGGGTGAGTACGGATGAGCTGATGATGTGCCAGGCTGGTGGTATTACAGGCATGGAGCTTCAGGCACCAAGGTGCAGTAAATCTGGCATGACCCACAAGCAGCTGTTCCCTTTTGCTCTCTGTAATTATTTAATATGAGCTGAATTATACAAAATGTATAGATATCCACGAACTTCCACTTCTGTCTGCACGCCCACTCCCGGCTAGACTTGGGCTAAGACTTGGGACAAGCTGCAACCACCTCGGCGGCTGTGTCATCACAGGTGGGTGATGAGTACATGTACTGCTGGGTGAATCTGAAGCCTCCACCTCCCTCTCCTGCCACTTCTTTTGGCTTGATGCTGCTGTTGCCTTCTTTTTCTGGATGAACTTTTTGAGTTCGGCTCTGTCACAGGAAAGAATGAGGCAAGAAGCAGAGAGGCTGCTTGGCTCAGCAGGTGCCACAGTGTCCCCTTGTTGCTAGCAGCAACAATTACAGACTGCTCTGTCAGCCCAGCTGGAGATTTGAGGTCTCAGTGGGTTGCAAGAATGTGTAACAGGGCTGCTAAATGTGTGAATGCTGGCAGCCCCGGAAAAAGGGGTCTGAAAGTGCCTGAAGGATACAGATGTGTGTTTTGTGCAAGTCTGGGAGCTCGCAAATAAAATGGATTCAGTTATACTGTCCTAAGCAGAGGACAACACAAACTGAGGAGTTTTAAAATAGAAAACACACCTCCAGACAGATTATCTGAAATGAGTCCTTCTATCAGTCATTTTAAGATGTTAGTGTACTTGTATTTTATTTTATTTTATTTTATTTTATTTTATTTTATTTTATTTTATTTTATTTGAGAAAACTCTTTCAATAGACTTTCACTTCTTCACCCACAAAAGAGGATGGGGAAACTGCCCCATCTGCCGTCTCTCCTTTTGCAAGGTGCTTCCAGTTCTTGGCTACGTAGCTGAACCGCACATCCATTTTAAGTATTGATAGGTTATTCTTTCCTGCTGCATCTGGCCTCCCATCTTCTGAGCTAGTCACTTACATAAGAATTTAGAGGAACACAATACCTGGGGGCATGTACGAAAACTTTTGAAAAAACACACTTAATTCAAACTCATTTAAAGCTTAGTGGAATATATTAAAATAGTGCAGAAAAATAAAAATGTAGGGAAATTTGGATCAAACATATTTCAATATATAAGTACATAATCAGAATGCCCAGATGAATTTTTTGTCCCTCTGTGAAACATTGCAATTACTCTGTATTAACTATTTAAGTGTTTTACTGTCTGTGATCTCACTCTGATGTGAAGTGAAACTTTCAGTTTGGGTGTGTTTGTGTTTTTCTGTGAAATGAAAATAAATCTATACTGAAACATGATGGAAGATACACTGCTTCTCACACATCAAGTAATAAAATCCATGAGTTAAAGACAAAATTCAATTTTATCTACAATATGATTAATGCTTCAACAGTACTTGATTGCTTCTGTAAATGAGGTTAACGGTTAGAGTCAGAGTAATCCACTCCACATTTACGATCTGAGTTTGGTCAAGTGTTACTGTAAAGATTCACTGATACAAAGAAAGGTGTACAGAACAGAATCTAGACTGGGAAATCAAATTTTGCCTTAGAATATGTGATTTTACATTTGGAGTTTCTCTGCATTGTCTTTTCAGGTTGAACAGAAGACAGAAAATTGCAGGTATGCATGGCATCTTGTATTACCTGCACACAGATAATCTGAGCATAAATACATCCTTCTAAAGTTAACTTACACTCTTGTAACAAACTTCTTCGCAAATATTAGGCCTTCTCCAGCACAGCTCTGGTATCTGCCACCATAAGACAGAGGGCATGACGGTCTAACGAGCCTCACCTTCATAAGCGTGGCACAGTATAGCTAATTAATATGCTGTTACTCCCTCAGGTACTTTATTTGCCACATGCTTCTGCTGTGTGGTGCTTGTGCAAGTTCAGAAGTTGGTTCTTTTTCATAAATATGTGCAGAAAATAAGATAAAACAGGGGCTGTAGGCAGCTGGTTTTAACTTATATCTAAACACGGCATTCAAATGTTAATTGGGTGAATAAATCTTGTTCATTTTACAGACATGAAAATGGCAGTAGAGTAAAACTGTTTATCACAGGATAATGGTTTCTGACACCTAATAAATGGCAAAATGAAGCTACTTATTGAAAGTATATAAAAATATTTTCAAAAACAAATATTTAGGAGGAGTTGACATGCTTATTATCTAAGTGGTTGACACTAATATATTGTTGTAATTCTAACATCACAACTAAAAACTGATGCAACAATGTTACATAAATGCAGCTCAACAAAAAATTATGGGCAGGTAGGTTACAAAAATGCAGTAAAATTTTGTCTGCAGAATTGTGTTCCTTGGAGTTTTTCTACTCTCTCACTATGAATTATGTGTATTTACATCAGATAGCTGTTCATGATATCATTTCGTGGCTTTAAATTTATCTTATCCAAGCATTACTTTAGAAAATGAATTTAACTTCACACTTTACAACCAGCATGGTTAAGTTGTTACTCTGAGGTGACAGAGAACAAAGCTGAACAGGGAATTGAGGACAGCTTTTTATGCACCTTCAGTCAGGATTTGAGCAACGCTGTTTTGGAGTTATGGGGCCAGAAGGGGCTCTGTCACGTTTTGCTGTTATTTTTTCAATCTGCTTCCAGATAATCAGTATTTTCAGATTTACTTTTGCTATTCAGTATGAAAGATATAGCATGCTTAAGAGCTTTGACTGTGAGTGGTTTCCCCCCTCAACAGATGGAAGACCTTTAACTCTGGAAGAGATATGGAAAAGTGTTCATGCATGCTACCAGGCTCGTCTGCTGGAGGGGCCCTGGGACACCATTACACAGCAGGTGAGAAACCACTGGTCCTTTACAAAATTGATGAATGCAATGCATGCCTGAATACTCAGTGGCCTTATTCCCCTCCTGGAAACAAGTGAAATATATAAAAGCCCAACTCAGGTTGTGTGAGCCAGTTGCCAACAACTGTTTTAGTCCTGGATTTTGAAGGATATGTAGGTGTTCACCATGTAAGACTCAATGTGACAGTATCTCTCATTTAAAATACTTTTCCAAAGCCAATCATGAAAACTTCAGGCAATTTCTGAGTAATCGTGGATTTGGGTAAATACAAAAATAGACTTATTTATGTAAGTAAATATATTAGTGTAACATTTCACAGATTGTCTATTAATCCAATTACCAAAAAAGACTGTGTAATTTTCAATTTTAAATAGACTCGCAATCCTTACAACTGAAGGAGAGAAAATCGGTCTCTCAATCAAATAATAAGTTATTGCTGACTAATGTCCTTAGGAATCAGCAGTTAATGAATGCTGTGTTTTACAAGAGGAAGCAGATTAGTAAACTGTGATATCACTGTCTTCTTTTACAGCTGTTCAAATCACTTTTATTTAAAGTGGCTTTACAGTCACCAGATCATTTCAGTGACCGTTCCCAGACTTGTGACTCTCTTGAAAAGAGTCACACTTGTTCAGGGAAGAGTGAGGTATGGTGCAGAGCGGAGTTGCTTGCTCTGGGTTCTTCCCTCAGCTCCAGGCCTCCAGTGGTAGTTTGGATAAAGAACGGAAACTCTCCAGGTGTGAATTTTTCATCGTCAGACAAAGTTACTAATGTCCTTTCTTGCTTCCCTTTCCTTCCTTGACTTTTGATTTTAGCTGTTTCCAGGTATGCAGGTCTCTTACCACAGCAGCTGGCACAACAGGGATGTAACCTCAACTGAGTTCTACAGGTGTTTCCTTAATTCCACTAATACAATTTAATTACAGGATGCCTATTTGTAGATGGTACTCAATCATGGGAATGCAACCAGCATTCATGTTTTTGCAGCCATGGACTATTATTTATTGTATAATAACTCCCTGAGAACCTAACAAGCATTGGTTTTCTGATGTTTGCTGTGCGTTTCTGGATTCCAGCTGTGAGTTTGCAGATTCTTGTAATGCATACTTTTACGTAAAGTATTAATTACCTGACTTGTCTGCTATGGAATGAAGATCAGAAAATTAGGTTTTAGTAAAACCATGTAATATGGTAGCAGATAACTGATTTTCTGCACAAGCAAGAATTGCCGTTCAGATTTCTCAGTAAAGTTTTGTGATTTGTAGCTGAAGTTTCAGATATGTAGCTAAATCATGACTGTTTCTGTGTAGAGAGGCAGAGGATTCAATTAACTTTGCCTTCATTGCATCCACCTTCTTGCATTCCTATTAGGCAGAGACCAGTAACCCCGTGGTCAGATGCCAGTTACCCTTTAGGGCTGACATGTCTGGTATTTCCCAGCTGAGCTGCTCTGGCTTGTGGATAGTTTATATTCCCACCTGCAGAAACGTACAGGAGAATCTGCTGTGCGCACTCCAGAGGTGGTGTGCCTTTCCTGCGCTCATGTTACACTGTGGCCTGGAGCCACGTTCGAGCTCCTCTGTAGAAAGCACAGTCTCTTTCTGTTCATCTGCAAAGCACTGCAAGAACCTACAGCTCTGTATAGGTAATAAATCATAATGCAGTACTGCTGAGAATAAAGCATAAACGATATGTTTGGAATGTGTACAATCAGAGTGGTGGAAGCCAAAAGGAAAACCAGGTCGCTCCCACCCGGAGATTAGTTTTGCCTCTTAAGGAACCGTAAGGTAAAACTGTCCTGCATCTAATAACTAGAGATATGTGTGAGATACGTACACACAAAGTCCTGCAGGAACAGGCTCTGTGGGTGATAAAATGTGTGGAGCGCTGAACCTGCTGTCTCTGTGACACCTCTCCAGAGGCGGTTCAGCCAAGCTGAGTCCAGTGACAAATACAAACTAAGATGTGAGGAAAAACATTTTGGAGAAATTAGCAAAGTTGTAACAACAGAATACTATTGAACATAGCATCAAAGTGACTTTCCATTAAATAAGGAGATGACAAACCAAGTTAAGCTGTTTACCCTAGAGCAATAAAGACTACCTCAGGCTGATAGCACAATACTGGAACTGCTGGCAGGTAGCGGAAGCCAGAGAAGGTAAGACTGTAGCGAGGTGGGTGTTGGACTCTTCTCCCCAGTAACTAGTGATAGGATGAGAGGCAATGGCCTCAAGTTGTGTCAGGGGAGGTTTAGATTGGATATTAGGAAAAATTTCTTTACTGAAAGAGTGGTCAGGCATTGGAACAGGCTGCCCAGGGAGGTGGTAGAGTCCCCATCCCTGGAGGTGTTAAAAAAATGTGTAGATGTGGCACTTCAGGACATGGTTTAGCAGACATGGTGGTGTTGGGTGGATGGCTGGACTTGATGATCTTAGAGGTCTTTTCCAACCTATGATTCTATGATTCTATGATCCTCCAGCAATCCTACTACATAATTTGAAATTACTTTACTTTTTCTCTATGCCACTTGTGTGCATTGTATGCATTCTCCCTGAAGACTGTGTACCTGTGGTTCAAGGCTGTTGAATTCCACTGACTTCAGTGAGGTGAGCCTGCCTTACATGAATATTGAACTTAGTCCAAAGGCGCCAGCTGCATTCCTGGGTTGGAAAATGTGGTTTTAATTTTAGTTTTAGATGATTTTTTTAAATTTTAATTTTAGTTTTAATTTTAGATGAAGGCAGAAAGGCACCAGGCAATGAGGTTGCATTTGCTTATGGTCATTCAGTCAAGTGATAAGAAGACATAGAAATGCATGGTTCGTGGGAGCGTACGTCTCTGGAGCTGAATCAGAGCAGGGGAAAGCACCAGGACAATTAACAGTGTCAGCAACCACTGGTGCAACGAACACTTCCCCTTGTAAACTGGGAGATGCATATGCCAGTTCAAATATAAAACAGCAGTAAAAATCAGAGTATTCTCACAGGAATTAGGAAAGACAATAAAAACATAGTGTAAGCAATAGCCTGCAAGGCTCAGATCAAAACAAGAGTTAGGTTTTTCCCCCACAAATGAATCAGGATTCTGAATTGAAAGACAGAGTTTTCTCCTCCTTTTCTGCTTTGCTGCTGACCCATTTTGTTATGTGGGTTAGGCTTTGCCTGCAGGGACACAAGATCGTGTGATGCAAGTCACTGGGCAAACTAGCCAAATCAGGCTTGAACTCTCAGTGTGCATGAACTGCAGAGAAAAAAGATTTAGGATTTTGCTCCAAAATAGATACAAATCTTAAATTCTACAAGCAATCTGCCATTAGGAAGAAAAATTGAACTTACAACGGTCCATGCATAATAGTGCTTAACTTTTAATTAGGGCTGATTTTGCACTTGGATTCAATAGTTGGCAGATTAAGAACAGAAAGTCATACTGCCTTTTTGTCTCCTAGATTCAGGATCTCACACTAATCATTTGGGATTTATATTCCACGCATTTTATGAAATGTGAGTGCCATGCCCGTGCACATGTTTGATACAACTATATTTTGTCTTATACTCTCCGTGGTAAAATATATCTGAGATCAGGAACAGAGACATTGCCTGAGCTCCGAAGAATTTAGATTTTTGGCAATTACATTACGTTGCCAAAACCAAATTTTGAGTAAAATTTTAACTTTTTTAGTTACTTTTTATTATTGTGGAAAGTCACGCTCATTTTCACAGAAAGTGTCTTCAAATATTTTTTACTGACTAGATTATTTTTATTGCAAAAAGCAGAAGTCAACTAGTTATCTTCTCATAAATAAATTAATATGATAAAGTTGCATGGAATTTATAATGATAATTGATAAATGGTGATGATTTAATTGCACTTCCTCTAGTAATAATCTTAAAATGCTCAAATGAAGTTCCTATGATTGGCTTTCTTCTGAGTTAAATCTCCCTGGAGTCTTCAGTCATCCCTTTTCTACATCCGGTGATAACTTGCTTTAGCTGTTTTAAATAATACAAATCAATTATAACACACAGCTGTTTAACAAAACTTCTAAATATTGCTACAGGTCTCTGTGGGTATTTCCTGATGGCTTATAATGACATCAATTTAGCACACCTGGTAAGATCTGTGTGAGCTGGAAGTAGCTTAATTCTGCAAGACAGGAAAATTAAGGAATGTTTATGGATTACTGTTGCATTTCAGAACCATTGCCAACTGTGATTTTATCTTCTTTTTACAAAGAGTCAGAGCTGGAATTGCAGATATTGCATGCCCATCTCCTGAATAGTTTACTTGCTACTTGGTGAGTGCTTTTGAGGATATCCTGTATTAGCTATTTCTCTTTACATATTCTATACAAAAGAAAGTCTCTTCACTTTTTTTGATTAATAGAGCTAGAAATGTGCGCTTTGTAAGAAGCTCCCTTCCAAGTCTTTGTAGCCTTCCTGAACTGCAGACAAACAGAGCTTTCCTCAATTGTCCCTCAGCTAGATTTTCCCATTCAGCTTGATTTAGGATGGAATCCCAGACCTGCACTCTCATACCACCATGTTGAATAACCTTCTGGGTTCATCCGGCTGCCAGCCCTGGTGTTTTTCCTGACTGCATTGATTTTTAAAAATACTGATTAAGCCAGTTATATATCAGCCATAAAAGCAAGTAAGAGATCTAGATGTTTGGAAAAGAGCCGGGGGAGAAAAAGACAGATTTGTCAGACTGAGAGAAGTTGCAAATAGGATTAATGTAAAAATAACACTCGGTGTCCCGGAGAGATTTCAGTTAGTGGTGGAAAACAAAACCAAGACACATTCTCCAAAAACTCAGGCAAATTTATCCAGCTGAAAGAAAGCTATGGTAAGTGGAAGGAAAGTCTGGATAAAAGAACGATAAAGTAAGTCGTCATGAGAATAGATGGCAGGAAGAGGGACATGTGTTTCTCTCTCATGTGCTTTGATGTTCAGCAGAGAAGTCCAGTACAGGTTTAGGTAAATACGTAGTGCCATTGTGTAAAACAGCTTAAACAGAACGGTCCTTCTTTGTGAACAGCAGATCCACCATGTTAAAATCCATGTATACCAGAGGCATAGTTAAGTTGGCAGCAGTCCAAAAGTGCCCTGGTCGAATGCTAGGTGATGAGGCAATTTTAAAAGAAAAAACCACAATAATAGCAAAAAAGTTCAAAAAAAACCCCCAAACTCCAGAGAGTAGAGGAGAGAAATGAAATAAAGGAGGAGAAATCTTCCTGATTATAAAGGTGAACATATTTTACCATGTGGTAGTGCATGATTTAACAAGTAGGAATTGAAAAAACAAGGGTAACTAAGGTTTAGTTAATCTGTATGGGTTACATTTTACCTTTTAGCATTTTGGAAATCTCTCTCAACATGAATGGGACATGTAAAGCAGCAGAAGATGACTCTATGATTATAGCTAGAACTCCTGTCGTCAGGCTATGTGGTATTAGGTCCTTGCTGTGGAAGGTGGAAATACAGAGGCCGTAAGTACCTTAGAATAATTAAATTTTGTCATCTAATTTTTAGAAAACTGCATTTCAAAATTAGAGCCTGGTAATCACGAAGATTTAAGAGCATAATTACTTCACCAAATACTATATACGCACTTCCATATAAGCTATATGCATTATTGCATACAGCAGTAAAGCTGCTTTGAAAATTTTAATGTATGTCCAATGGACAAAATTTCAAATAGTAATTGAACTATTTAAAAATACAAAAAAACCCCAAACCTGAGCAGAGATGTTCAGCTGTCTTAGTAATACATGTTTACATTTTTTCCAGCTATAAACTGATTGTCTGTGAAAAGCTGCTGAAATGACAGTCTAGAAGACTGAAGCCCTTTTTTGTTAGAATGAGTATGGGACAGGCATTGGCCGTGCATGGATTTTCATCCTGGTGTGGCTGGGTGCTCCAAACCTATTTTGAAGTACCTGCATCACGGACCGAGACAGTAGCGTAGTCCCCACATCCAGTTGAGTCCTTGGTTTCTCCAGAGAGTGTGAACTGGCATTGGATTGGTGATGCGTACAATCAATTATTAGAAGGTAAACCCAGACCCATTTATTTCCCAAGCAGCTTCTGAAAGTTTTTTATAAATAGTGGAGTGGAAAATGGGTGAAAGCACTAGTATTTCGTCCTTTCTTTGCCTTGATGGGTATTTATAAAAATGTATACAAAGTAGAACAACTTCAGCAAGGGAAAGTGAAGCATTCCCACCTCAGAATACCGTGTAGGTCAATGATGAACTGGTCTCCTAGGAAGTTGAGAGATTCACTCTAAATCAAGCAGAAAAATAAATTTGAATCTAGATTTGTTGTGTCTTGGGTGAATTCTCTACTTGGTTGTAGGGTAAACTGTCTTCTTGTCTTTCTTTTTGATATGATTTGTGCAAGACCTGCTTTGGTAGGTATGCTGCATGGATACCTGTGGGCTACCTGCACTACTGTCAGCGACAGGCTCTGGGACTCATATTGGAGCACAGGCCATAAACTGACCATCTTTTCAAGATACACATGCCCAGTGACAGAAAGGTGTCTTTTTTCCTATGGGGAGACAACATGTATGAGACACAGGCATTTCTAGGGCTACGATGAAGCTGAGTAATAATTTTATGAATTTGAGATACAAGCCCCTGAACATATGTGCCCAGGTCCATTTTTGATTCTTGTCACTTGTGCCAGTCCCTATCTTAGTTATTTTTTGTCTGTCTGGAAGCAAACTAGCAAGAGAATTTTAAAAGCTGATGAATTAACCTGATCACAGTCACTACCAAGTATCACCAAAAATTTAGTTTCTAACACTGTAATGTTCTCATAAAGCCTGAACTTTCCGTGAGAAAACAAAGTCATAAACGCAGTCAAGTACATGTGCTAAGGCTTAATCAATGCTTAGTGATGATGGAATGTAAAATCAAACATCCAAGGATAGAAATCAAATTGCATTTTTACAGGAGGCTCAACGGTTGAAAAACTGCCTAATAAAATAAGAATGAAAGCTTGGTGACTTCAAGGTCCTTCAGAAATAGTCTAAAAAACTCATCTGTGAGTCAGGACTCTGAAGGATTATGTAAGTTACAGAGCACATGTGTCCATGCACCCCTTCCCCTCCCACCCTTTTTAACAAAAACTGTTCAGAAGATGCAGTTACTTCTATTAGCAGGATGTGACTTAGTGGTGTGTGTGCAGGGCAGTCACCCTGAGCCATGGGAGTGGACATGTTTGTTGTGTGATGCCTTGGTTCTGAATTTGCCAACAATAAATCAGCGAGTTGTTTGTTTAGCACTTCGCTGTCATTCCAGAAAAAGACACTCAGAGCATTCTGATGCTGACTGTAAATGCAGCATTTTGTGAGGACTGTGCAAATCTGAGCCTCAGGATTATATTAACTCACATCTTCTGCCAGTCTGGAACTCTGCTTCCAGAATGGTGTGAAAACTGTCTGCGTTCTTAAGAATGAGAAGTTTCCCATGCTTGCATTTATTGTGTTATTCTGCCACTCTGTCCTCTCATAAAACTTCTTTTTCATGAGCCTCTGCTTCGTGGGACTGCAGAAAAGATAAACCTAATGGTCTAACTAATTAATAGCGATCTCTGCAAATTCACTTCCCTTCAAAGTTTATTTCTCCTTTGATATATTCCTGCTGTTCTATAACCTTGAATAAATTCTTAAATATGGGAGATCGCTGTTACCTATGTGGTGGTCTATTGAAAGATCCTTCTCAGTGCTTCAAGTCTTAGCATAAAGTCTCACCTTAAAATCAAGAGGTGTGGACTGTTGATACCAGTGCTAGTCAAGTGAAAACAGGAGGTGATTCTGTTGGTTTCCTTCTGCATTGTTCATGTGTTTCCAGGTGCAGACTATTCAGCCCTTTTTTGAGTCCTCATCTACAATGAATAAAGCTGTTTCCGTTTACTAACAGCACTTCTATTTACAAAAAGGGAGGAGTTAGCAACTCTGTCCCACAAAGTACTGACCCTAAGTTCCAGAATAGTAAGTGATAAGGAATTCTTCTCTGTCTGTTTTTTTCTCAACATTTATTTCTCAGTTTCATCTGAATGAGGTGTTTTTCTTCTGTGATTTGATACTTAGCAGGTAGCTGTAATATCATCTCTGTTATATGTCCATTCTGTCATATAAAAAGTAGTCAACCAAACCTAAACTACCCAAATAACAGCACAGAACCGTGGTATTTCTATGTTAGTCCAGAGTCTGCTCTTTTTCAATATGTAGTTAAGAATCTGGAAGACGTATTCTTTATAGTACTTCAATAATCCTGTCCATTACATCACTTAATTTATAACAGTGTTAACAGAAAAATCAATAAACATTACTTCTAAAATGTCAGGGATGTTAACCGTGTGATTTAAAAAAGGAGAAAGATTCAAAACTCTGAACAGAAGACACTGATATAGTGCTGTAGGGGCACATCTTGCTGAAACTGTGGTAGGGAGGATTTAAATCATTATGGCTCAGTCATCTTGAAAAATGTGTGTAGGTAGCTATTCTTAGACATACAAATCTTCCTTGCCATATTGTGGGATTTTGCTAAGTGGGGGAGGCTGTATACTGTATATCTTAACAGAAGGTTGCTAAGATCACTCTTAAATCATTTTGAGTCATATCAACAGTTGCTATGGATCCCCTGCTAATATTTTTTGAAAATTATTAGTACAACTTCCTGAGGAAAGGGAGTCTTACCAGTAGGGACTGGAAAGCTGTGTCACAGGGAAAGATCTAAGAATGGGAAAGATGGATGGATATTTATTTCCAACTAAAATTTTCTGCGATGTATTGAACTTCTGTGGTTTACACCAAGCAGTAGTATTGTAAAAGCTAGCAAGTAAGTTTTATTTTAAAACTAAGCATTAATTAATAATGTACAGCTGCCCTACAGTTTAATCATGCTTTTCCCAGTAAGACTTTATGGGCACAAAGCTAGTCTGACTAATTTCATAAGAGGAAGAGACCAAATAGTGGACTAATACTAAATGTTATAGAATAAATAAAGACACTCAATGGATAATGTACATGTAGAGATAAAGAGCAGTAGGAGGATCCTTGCCACTTTCTGAGGCACAATTCAGGATAGACTTTCAAGTCCTGGTCCTCTTGTTACTTGAGTTGATCAGTTATTCTGAAATGAAGGTTCAGTTATATTTTCAACACAGATATGTGATCAATTGAATGAATTACAACATAATTAACTCTGGAGATATTCCAGACCCGCCTGGACAAGGTCCTGTGCAGCCTGCTGTAGGTGACACTGCTTTGGCAGGGGGGCTGGACAAAATGACCCACAGAGGTCCCTTCCAACCCCGAACATTCTGTGATTCTGTGATTCTGTGGTGGTACTGATTCTTTTGATTCTTTTATACCTCTGTAGAAAAACTCTTTCAGTGCTACACTTTGCATTTACAGAGAATTTATCTAAAAGTGGCTTTGCTTCCACAGAGCTTCCCAAGCAGACATTTTGTGTCAGAAGTTGTAATAGCGTGTTCCCTCCATGGTCTGGCAATTCTCCTTGTAGGCTGGGGTGGGTTGCTCTTCTGTCTTCACTCTGCCATGACCTCTAACAATTCACTACTGGAAAGAAACTGGTCACTGAACATTTCCCCTTATGGAACGTTTTTGTGAAAAGTTCTAAAATACACAACAACATTTATCGCACAATATGAAAGAAGTGGATATCATATATGGCACATTCAGCTCCATTTGAGGGGCAAATGTTATGGTCACAAGGTGTTGAAAGTTTTACAACAATTTCCCTTTTTGTCTTCTGCAGCAAGGGCTTTTGGTCAAGCCCTTTGGCATTTTTTTTTTTTTAATAAAAAAAAGCATTAGAAGTGCCTTTTAAATGGGAGTTAGGTATACATGTTAACAGAAAGCAATTTATGCCTAAGCACCTGTGCTCTCAAGTTGTGGAAGCAGATGGTATCAGCAGTTCAAAAGCATTTAGACAAATTCATGAGACCACTTGTCCATAAATGGCTGCAAAATTACCAGGCAGGAATGTGTCCAGCATTATCCTTGATAGAGCAGACATGCTGGAGCAGTAGAAGGGGCGTGAACCACGGAAAGAGGCCAGACTCGTGTTCTCCCAAAATAGCCGTTCCAACTGCTGCTGTTGGAGACAGGATGCATTGCTAGATGGACCTTTGGTCCATCCAGTCAGGCACTTCTTACCTTTTAAGGCAGTCTGAAGTTAAAAAAAAAAAGTAAATTCATCTCATTCAAGAAGTCAGACTTGTATGTGAATCTGTATACAATCTCCAAGGCTCACAAAACCAGCTGAGAGCCCTTGATGTTGGAAGTCAACCAGAGTCTCTTTTTGGCTCCTCTTTTTGTGTGTTGTTTCCGACTGCATAGCAGCCTGACTCAAGAACCACGAGAGAGATCACCTGAAATTCTCCTGCAGAGTGGGAGCTATGGCTCCTGCACAAATGGTGGGTTTGAGCTTCCATAAGCTGTAGCTCTCAGAACAGAGCTTGGCGTTTCAATCCTGTGTTGACTGAGACACTGACATGATCAAAGTCTTTTCTGGGCTCTGAATACCCATTTCATCAAAGCGTTTAGCTACAGTCCTGAGATGGGCACTTCAGCCTTGCAGGAGACAGTTTCAGTGTCCTTTTGCCGTTTTCTGTTGCCCACCTGTGTCATGTCAGCATTTGCTGTTCTGGTGGTTCCTAATCCCTGTTCAAACCACTGGCTCCATCATGCTGCCTATAGAGATCCATAAGTACCTTGGGCAAAATTGTGACAGAACTGAATTTTAGGTAGTATAAAGTTTGTAGCATTGTATTGAGTATATGATTAGGAGAATTACCATAGAATCATAGAATAGGATCATAGAATCATTAAGGTTGGAAAAGACCTCTAAGATCATCAAGTCCAACTGTCAACCCAGCACCACCATGTCCTGAAGTGCCAGGTCTACAGGTTTTTTGAACACCTCCAGGGATGCGGATACCACCACCTCCCTGAACAGCCTTTTCCAATGTCTGACCACTCTTTCAGTAAAGAAATTTTTCCTAATATCCAATCTAAACCTCCCCTGATGCAACTTGAGGCCATTGCCTCTTGTCCTATCTCTGGTTACCTGGGAGAAGAGACCAACACCTGCCTCACTACAACCTCCTTTCAGGTAGTTGTAGAGAGCAATAAGGTCTCCCCTCAGCCTCCTCTTCTCCAGACTAAACAGCCCAAGCTCCCTC
>Ga0065711_1003189_pt1 | contig 29264 bp, 12 predicted proteins | sample Hoacrofraction12_FD_59098 | JGI IMG/M metagenome (GOLD analysis project Ga0065711, IMG submission 59098) | Hoatzin crop microbial communities from Cojedes, Venezuela - Epithelial fraction 12 v2 (version 2) | ecosystem: Host-associated > Birds > Digestive system > Esophagus > Crop | place... | reverse complement strand
GGGCCGGCCTGGGCCCTCCCGCCGCCGCGGCATCCCTCGGAAGGCGGCCGCTGCCGCCCGTGCTGCAGCCCGTGACGGCTTCGCCACCGCTCTGGCTGCGGCGGCTTTTTCCTGGTCCTGCTGGGCAGGCAGGCCGGGGGCTCCGAGCAGCCTGGGCCGGTGCCGGGTGTCCCTGTCCGCGGCCCGGGGCGGAGCTCGGTGGTCTGTGAGGTCCCGTCCAGCCCAGACCCTACTGTGGTTCCCGTGCTCCAAACGCTGGCAGACCTTGTCTTGTGCCTGCGGGTTGCCCAGGTGGAATAGGTGCTGTGTGAAAGTGATTAAACGATTCGGTGCATGGAGTGTTACTTTTCACTGAGGTTTTTTTCTTCCCCCCCTCTCGGCTTAGGTCCAGACAGCTTTGCTGAGTGACTCAGATGCTTGCTGCCCATGGGTAATCTTTGTCATCATGCTAGTGGTTCTGGTGCTGTATCAGGAAGGAGGAGTTACATGGTTAACGGTCAGAAGCGTATTGAAAGTTTTTAGTCATAGAATTGACAGTAATGTGGCATTCTGGCATCTGTTCCGATAACAGCATCGGGCGTGTATTGTCTTGTACAGTAGGCTTTAGAAGCTGTCTCCAGAATCAGAATGTGAACACAGATTGAGGAGAGCAGCTGTTAAAAGTGGAATATTTAGTAGTTTCTGAGATTGTGCTGCTGTGTGTAAGTGCAGTCACGTCATGTGTTAGCCACCCTGTCCTAACAGTCTTTTGTTAAGAACTGCAAAGTAAACATAACCCAATTTGTTATAAAAACCATTTAATGCCTTATTGGTATCTTTTTATTCACATTTGTTGTCTAATGTACAGTTGACTGTCAGACTTTCTTGCTCACAAAGGAAGAAAACATCCCATTTCTCCAAAATGAGAACACATTATACCATCCACTTTCTTCTTCAGGAGAAACATGCTTACTTTACATTTAAAAAGCTCCCAATGTGGAGAGTTCAGGTGGGATTTATTTATTACAGAAGCCTTAGCTGAAAACCTAAACAGATTTTTGCATGCAACAAGTAGCTGATTCTTCAGTCTGTAGTTAATGCGAATTTCCTCTTGCTGGAACCACAATACTCTGTGTAAAAACTTTTAAGAAACATCAAAGATGACAGTAGTTGTGTGACTCTGTGATACTTTATATTACATCATGTTTTTCACTACAAGTGTTATTCAGACTACAGTGAACTATTATTTAAATGCTTTTCTTAATGTGGCTGTCTTGGCAGCTCACAGAATGCTTTTTTTCCGCAAAAGTCATATTGACAAAGATGACAAATTAATTCCTTTCTCTTGCCAGAAGTAGTTTAGCATCATTCTAGTTGGATATGCTGTAAAATTCAGTCTGAAAGCACCTTTACGTTAAAAGCAGTATCACTATTCTAAGTTCTGTGTGATGCCCTGTAACAAGCCCTTTGCGGGGTGTCCAGGTTGTTTCTCTTCGCTTGTGGATGGCCATTTTACTTTTTTATTGGTATTCACTATGAATACACTTAGGTGTAGATGGAGTGGCACCTAGGAGGACTCCCTACTTCTGTAGTGTCTGAGGTTTCTTCCTCTCCTCGCTGCCCAAGCCATGTCCTTTTCTGACTTGTGGCTTTTAACTGGCCAACACCATTCCATTACAGCCAGGCCCAACAGATCAGCCTCACGTTGTCCTTGCCAAGTGGCAGTCCCGGGTGGCATCTTACATTCTGCTGGGACAGGTGAGCATCTGGAGAGATTCTACCGTAATCTGCCGAGCCAAAGAACCTGTCTTGAAAAGGCTAACTGTCTGTTTCTCTGTGTGGAGATAACTATGTGTCTCTTCCAGAGCTCATCCTAAAACCTCTCTCTTCCTATTTTGTAGAGACAGGAGGTAATCGATTCCATTATGTGTGCGTCAGCCAAATACAACACCCGGGGTCCAGCCCTCATCCCAAGGATGAAAACCAAGCATCGCATCTACTACATCACTCTCTTTTCCATAGTTCTGCTTGGCCTAATTGCCACAGGAATGTTTCAGTTCTGGCCTCACTCCATTGAGTCATCCAGTGACTGGACCGTTGAAAAACGCAGTGTCCATGACGTGCCTGTGGTCAAGCTTCCTGCTGATAGCCCCATTCCTGAGCGGGGAGACCTCAGCTGCAGGATGCACACCTGCTTCGATGTCTATCGATGTGGCTTCAATCCCAAAAACAAAATCAAGGTATACATATACTCACTGAAAAAGTATGTGGATGAGTACGGGACGTCGGTGAGCAACACCATTTCCAGGGAATACAATGAGCTGCTAACTGCTATCTCCGACAGTGAATTCTACACTGACGATGTCAACCGGGCCTGCCTTTTTGTGCCGTCCATAGATGTCCTCAATCAGAATGCGCTCCGTATCAAGGAGACAGCTCAGGCTTTGGCACAGTTACCCAGGTACTTCAGTATGTGTATTTAAAGAACACAAAGTGGAAAAAACTAAGGTTAATGGAGGAGGGGAGGAAGCAGCGAGTCAATGCCAGAGCTAGGCTTAGACAGAACTTACCATCCGTACGTAGAGAACACTTTTCTAATTGTTGTCTGTTTCTTCTTTTGCCTTAGGTGGGATCGAGGCACAAATCACTTGCTCTTCAATATGCTGCCTGGAGGGCCACCAGATTATAACACTGCCCTAGATGTTCCTAGAGATAGGTATGCGTTTTGCTGTGCTTGAATGCACAGATAGGGGTTTAAATGCCATTGAAGAAGCAACAAGCTCAGAAGTGCAGCTGATAGCAAAGGACATGCTCCTTAACCTTTACAGAGCTGGATGATGACTTCCTCTCTGCTCAAGAAAGGGAAGTAGAGAAGTCCCTGTCTTGTATAGGACAAGTGTTTGCTCCTGAAATCTTGACAGTTTAGCTCCATCCTTAAGTTTATATGGGATGTGGCTGACAGCGTTTGCTCTTAACTGTTGGGCTTGCTGTAAGGATGGAGACTCTTGAGGTTGGACCTGTATGTTGTGTGTTATGGAACCTGAACGCTTTACAGAATGTCCCATTTGATGCAAATTAGAAGTTCAAAGGTGATTGTAGCTGCAACTTTCTGATAGAAGTCAGGTGCTTCAAGGGCGTTTTAAAGCAGCTGCTCTGCTTGACAAAACAGTGATGAATTTCAGTAGTTTTTGTTGTTGTAACAATTACATTGTATTAGTAATCAGACAAATACTCTTTGTTATTCTCTGGCAAGTGTGTTTTGAAAATATTGGGCAGAAACTTAGAAGATGTGAATCCTGAGCTCAGTTTTCGCTTGCAGAATAGTTTACTCTTGGACGAGGAAAGGTGGTCGTAAGGTAAAGGAAACTGGAATAAGAGTAAGACAAACTTATTTGGCTTAGATACTCTTACTGGATTAGCCCGTTGTGCTTAGTTCTGCTGAGTTAGGTCCTGTGTAACTAGTCCCTCTCTTGAAGGTCAAAGTTAACTTTCTTCTGTCAAATGTCAACAAAATCTTACCTGAGATATGGGATCTTCGCTAAGATGATGGTGTATGGAGTATTTCTTGATTGCTTTGCACCAAAGACGATTTAAAACACCCTTCAGTGCCAGAACAGAACATATTTTTTTCTGGACGTGCTCAGGGAGTAAGGTTACTCATTGTAATTACATCACTGACTGTGAAGTAAGTCTTTAGGTTTTTGCTTCTCTATGAAATGTTGTGTGCATGTGGGTTAGCCTGAAGAGGGCAGTCAAGCATCATTCTTGTGTAACCAGACCTGTTAATCTGTTAGTAAATACTTGTATTCGTTATCTTAAGATTTATACTTCTTAAGGGGATTTTCCATTTGGGAGTGCTCTGTTTAATGGAATGGGCTGCTCTGGAGCTGCATGTTTGTGGATGCATGTGTCTATTGAAGAAGTAGATTTATTGATTATATGCTGTGGATTTTTTTATGCTGCACAACTTTTTTTTCCTTTTTTTGTGTCAAATCTCCATGTATATTTGGCCTTATGTGTCTTGGCTTAGTATGCAGGAAATGTATTATTTTAGTAGGTGTTTGTTCTAAGTGTTTGTCATGCTAACATAGAAAGCCGAGTAATTTGAAATAAAAAAGTTGAATCTTTTTTGGCATACAGCTGTTGTCATAGCTTGCCAAACTGACTCACCCTGCAGCTGTACGATCGCTAGCTGTAATACATAAGAGAGGCAATAGCAGTGCTTGGGATGGAGAAAAGCTGGAATCTCCTTTTGGTAGACGGCTAACAGTTAGACTGTATTCAGTGTGGTGCAGAACCTGTACTACAGGTGCAAAGACAAGGGATCTGTGAAGAAGTCAGTAGTGTTGACCTAGTCTTGGAAGGGCGGGAGTGGTGCACGATGAGGTTCCAGTATGATTTTGGAGACCTCTGGTGTTCTTATTTCGTGTCTTAACAGAACAAGTGACCTAGGTGTTTTCTTGATTTGAGAATGTCCACGTGTTACAGAATGGGCAGTTAACAAAATGTGAAGGATGGTTGTTTGTAGCACCACAGGGTGAGAGACTGCAGGCCAAAACACAGGTATATTGGCAGGGTTCAGCTGGTTTTGAATGACTGGTCTGAACTGTACCAGTACAACTCCAGAAAGACTGGGTTTGTGGGGTTTTGCGGATCACTCATGAAATACACAGGCAACATCTGTGAAGTTTGCACAGGGAGTGTGGCCTGCCTTCTCTGTTCGGCACGTACTGGAGATCATGTGTAGTTTAACGGTAGTGGATCGTGAGGTTTGATAGAGTTGTGCTCTGTTGATTTGCTGCAGAATATTAATCCAGGTAAAATAAGACTTTATACACAAAGGGGAATTCAGTTATATGATATTTTTACATCTGGAAAAGTCTTTAGTTAACTCACTAAGGGGTTGTTTGTTTATTAAATCTTTAAATCCAGTTTCCAAAGACAGTGTAAAAGCGCTTTATTCTGTAATTTCAAAGGTGGAGGTCTGCCTTGTGGGCATGGAGGCTGTGTTGCTGGTATTAGCTGCCATAACATATGTAATCACCTGCCATAAAACTTAAAAAATAAGGAATTTATTATTTGTTAATGAGTGCTATTGAATGTGGTACAATAAAGAGGATGAAAGGATTTATTTTGCAAAGCTACTCTGTAGCTGTAGAATTGGACATATGAACTAGGATACTTTTTCGTTCTGCTTCAGTTGATGAATTGGCTTTCAGTGACTTGTGAAGTTTGGCAGAAAGCTGATGATGATGGCAGCTGGGCAGAACCATTCAGAGTACAGCCCAGTTGGAGAGAAAGAAGGATGAATATCTGAAAACTGGTGAAAAGTTGCTCAGGAGCAGGCTCATTCCTCACTGACCAGTGCAATTTAAAGATTACTTGTCTAGAGTACATGAGGAGTTAATATCTCTACTCCCTTACTGCACTGTACAATGAAAATCTGAGTGGAGTTATTTAACTGGTGTTGGTTCCCTGTGGGTTTGTTTAGGTAAAAGTCTGCATGACACACACCTGCTTTCTCAAGGCTGATGAGGTGCTGTCATGTTTTCACCGGATCCAATTAAAACAATGTGGTTGTAGTTTCCCAATTAGGGGGGCTTAGAAAAAATAGGAGGGGGATATGAAATGCAAGAACAGCAACACCCAAGTCAATTTTTTCTACCGGCTTGTAACTGAGTTAATATGGAGAAGACACAGAACATGCAGCTTTGAGGGTGAGATGTAGTCATAGCAGCATTGTGTGTATCACCGGGGCAGGGGGGAGCATTGGACAGGAATCCAAAATAATAACTTGATTTGGACCATAAATTTTCACTCAGCACGTACTTGATTTATCATCCCATTCTGAAGTTGATTTCTGCTCATACCATAGTTTGTGTTCTGAATGAAGAGTAATAAAGGGCAAGTTGTATTGATTTTGTAACTCTTATCAAGCTGAAATGCATCTCTAATCCAGAGCCTGGGATTTTCAGAGAGCTCCTTAAATGACACTTAGGACTGCTTGCTTGACCACTTGGATGAAGTCACATTTATGGCAAAGTGTGATCGTGTTTGAGCACTGAACAACGGCTGCAGGTCAGAGCAGGAAGTGAAGCATCCCATGGGATGTCTAACGGGGGTTAGAACGGGCAGAACATACTGATGTTTATCCAGGGTGTCATGTTCTGATGGGAAAAAATGATAGGTTGTGGAGGATAATTAGAGATAACGATAATCTATTGTAGAACAGCTGTGGAAAAACTGCTTCTCCAAACATTGTACTAGGGATTTCATTCAGTGATATCTGAAAGCAACAATATCAGCTAATGGATTGTTAGTGCCTCTTCCAGTCTCACCTTGGCTTTTTGTTCTGATGTGTCTGTTCTGCTTACTGAGGAGACGTGCCTGCTGCGATCTGAACTGTGACAGTGTGCAAGCTTGTGATAATAAGGCTTTTGGCTGTAATCACAGCTGCTACAACGACTACAGCTCCTCAGGATCCTTTCTGTAGTGCCTAGTGTGGTGGTGTATGTGTTCTGCTTCTCTCTGCAGAGAAGGTGAGAAACCGAAAGCCGAGAAATATTTTTCTGCAAACTACTTTGTGTGGTACTCTAAGCAGACCCAGTATCCCTGGGGCAATTCAAAGTATACCACATGCTGCTGTTTGGTGACAAAAGACTGAAAGCTTGATCAGCTGTTTCAGAAGTCTCACTAAAGAAGCTGAATCTGAGCTTCTTTTGGAGATTGGGTGATGTGTTCATGGTGCCACCTGGCCACTGGAGGTGAAATGGTGACTGAAAAGCTGATGTCCTCTACTGGCATATTTCAAAGAAGCCGGATTTGGGATAGGAGATAGTAAGAAGCCCATTTTTTTTCTGACATTGTGAATGATGCATTGCCTTCTTCTGTACACATTGTTCTGTTTCTTAAAGCCCTTCTGTGTGGCAAAAGGTTGTCCCATCTAGGAAAAGCCATAGTCAGGGTCATCCTGCTGGGAGGTTGAATTATGTCTTAATTTACCAGTCTTTGATGATTCCCATGCTCTCTAGCACAGTGTCCCAAGCAGCCTCTACTTTTGGAAGTTAGTTCCAGAACATACAGAGTTCTTGTTGTCATGTCTTCTATTTATAGCGTTTTTTGTGTAATGTAAAAATGAAATATATTTCACACTAGTTTTTGTCATCACTTTGAAAATACAGTTGCAAATAACTCCATTTTATTTTCCAACCTGAGAAGTCCAGAGTCACTGTGAGCTGCCAAAATACTATGTTATTGTACCTGGACTTGTATCTGAAGTGTAGCTTGTCTGTAACGCTTCGAGAGCTGTGCTGTATCCTATTTTAGTGCAGGCATTGAGGAACATATTAACTAGTATAAATAATTAAGAATGTATTTCTTTAAATTAAAGTTGTCTCAGGATGTGTAAGCTTGCAAAAATGCAAAATTACCGTAATGACTGCAGTAGATTAAATTTCCCTATATTAATGCCAAAATGGTCTGTTCCTCAGTGATCATATGCATATACATACTCTGTTTAAAGTCACTTTCTTGTATTTTTCAGAGCTCTGCTGGCTGGTGGAGGCTTCTCCACATGGACTTACCGACAAGGCTATGATGTCAGTATTCCTGTTTACAGCCCGTTGTCAGGGGAGGTGGATCTGCCAGAAAGAGGACCAGGGTAAAGCAATTCCCATGAATTGGGCAAAGTATATTCAATATCATGTTTAATATTGATGCTGATAAAATATAAATATAGCTGCTAACTTGCTGGTGGGCTTGGGCAGTTTTCTAAGAGTTGCTTTTAACAGCTCTTGCTATTAAAATATATGGTGGTTCCAATGCTAATGGCCTTGGCTCATCTGCTAATGTGTGATTTAGCTATGAACTGAGGATTTTTTTGGAGTTCAGAAACTGAACTGTGAAATATGACAGCATGAAAGTGTTTCTAGTAGAACTAGGTTCAGTATTTCCTGTGCTGAGAAGATGTTTCGGATATAAATAAAAGTAGTTGTTAATATGTTTGGTTTCTTCAAAGTGTAGTAAAGCAGGGCAGTAATTCAAAGCAACATAGAATCATTTAGGTTGGAGGAGACTTTCAGGATTATCAAGTCCAACCATAGATTCCCTAATAAATGGTGGCTTCAGACACACATATTTTAGGATACTTAAAAACAAAGTAATGGCAAATGATCACTGTTGCAATGGTACGAGAAGTGTGCTGTACCTCCGTTGTGCCTTTAAAGAGATAGAAGGGAACATGGGGATCAAAGTGAGTGTCTCGGATAGTATCAGCTGGTGCAAACTTTGAATGGGTAACAGAGAGCAGGAGTGAGGAGAATGTGATCTTTACCCCTGTATGTCTTATGGATACATTCTTCATAAATCAGTTTAGATGTTTTTGTCGTTCAGAAGTCTTTCCAAAATGACACTGAGAGTCTGGAACAGGACAAGCCTGTAAATAGAGCTCTGAATGGAAGAAGTTCTTGCAGAATGAATCTTAAGTGTGGTTAGCTCATGAAAAAGAAGGAGAGCCGATTTGATTGTGGGAATAGTTACATCCAGAGCTTAGAATACTGATTTTATTTTTTTTCTTTTTTAAAGTAATGGAGTAAGACATAAACACAAACAACACCCCCCCCCAACCCTGTAGTTGGAGGTAAAGCAAGATAAGTGGGAAATAAACCACTGATTTTAACAGGGAATGTAATTAGGCATTAAAATGAGCTACCCTGGAAAGTGGTGGTTTCTCTCATCCATTCATGTCTTCAGCAGAAGAGTAGGTAGAGATCTGGAAGGCATGTTTTAATGGATTATGGAAGACTGCTCTTTTAATATTTCATAAGCGTCTTAATTACACAGCTGAAAATGTTTCACTGTAGCAAGGCCTTACCTCTGATGGTTTGAAAAATGGGCAGAGTGAGACAATGAGGGTGAATAACATGTCCACCAATTGTAAAGATCAGGTTTAGAAATACAGAAACTTTAGGTCCTTTTTTCTGACAGCATCCTGTAGCAAATATGAATTACTAAAGTTGAAAACTGTGATTGAAAAGGTGCTGCTGCTCTCAAACGCAAAAAGTTATTGTACTTTGGCTTCAGTTCTTTTCTCTGGTAAGGGCAATGCTCTTGCTGTTGCTCTGGGCTGCTCCAGGTGAGATACCGCGGTCAATACCGAACAAACTTGTGCAGCAGTGGTTTTCTTTGCTCATACCCTTTATGTTTCTGCTTGTGATGCTCCTGGACCAGGCCAGCATAGGGACATCTAGTTGCATCCCAATCGATTCTTCATAGATCTCAAGTATTATTACAGTCTGACACAGACTGAAAGCACGCTTTGTATTTCTGTCTGGAAAGCATGAACGTGATGATAGGCTTCAGTGTAGATAGAACCAACTGTAAAGGGAGATGCAGTCAGATTGTTCGTGTCCATGTAGTCAGCTAAATGCTATGTCTGGTTTTAGGTCAGATAAGAGAAACTGTAATGAAGGAGCTGATGGAATGCATGAGTCTGTGTTCAGTAAAGGTGTTGGAGCTTCCATGTTCTCAAGATCTGGGGGTTTGTTTAGTTTGTTTGTGGCGAGGAGCAGACTGTAGTCTGTGGAGTACCATCTAGTGGCCAGTCAGCATTGCTAATGGAAACGCATCCACAGGTTCGATTGCTTTATGCGGGAGGAGTGTGACACGAGAGCGTTGCTCAAAATTCAGGCTTGCTTGGGAGAGATTATTACATTTCACTATACTAGCGTGTTATTTCCTGGGATCTGGGAAGTACTTTCTTTTGTGGCAAGATCTGATAGCTAGTTTTTGAGTGTCATAGGGTGATGACAGTTTCAAGGCAAAATTTGGTTTTAAACATATACACAAAAAAATCGACATAAGTTTTAGCTGGTTATAGGTATGCATTATCACTCATCTGCAGCAGTGTTTCCTTTTTTTTTTAAGGCAAATCCTTTTTTATTCCTCTTACAGAGATGAATTGAGGGGTTTTGATTTACTCTCCTTTTTAGTTGCATTGTTTGAAATAGTTTAAATCCACCTCTGCTAGAAATACATTCTGCAGAGCTGCTGGTAGCTAGTTGGTAGCAGCTGGAGGCTTGGGAAGAAAAATGTTTAAAAACAGTTCTATGCAAATCTTGTGTGTTAATTGGAGCAACTACTGAAGTTACCAGCACGAAAATGAGTAGAAGAGGTTAGAAGAGCAGCTGGAGAGGTCTGACTTTATAAAGTGTGTGTTTGTATGTGTTTTCAGTGCTGTAAATTAGAGATAGCATCATGTGGAGTAGAACAGGAATCCTAAGTGCAGGCCTCGCGTTTCCTGTGTTCCTCTGGCAGCGTGAGGGCAGGCACTCGCTCTGTGTTCCTTGCAATGGGGAGCGGTAGAGCAGTCTGACTTAGCTGACCTGTATAGAAAGGAAAATGAAGTAGATGAGGATAACAATTATCTGACATGCTATTTACCAGCATTAATGTAACTTTCTAAAGCAGTGAGCACCTAATTTGAGACTGTATTCCTGTATGGTTTACCTCCAGTGTTAATTAGTGTCTTGAAACACTTCAATATTGAGGCACATGTTAAACAGTCATGTTTTTGGAACATGGTAGCAGTTGAGAGTAAATGGGGTAATGGGTCTTCAACTTTGTCCTGGAGATGTTGCCTTTATGTTACCCAAAAGAGACGGAACTGAATCATAGCTAACAAGATGAGCTTGTCCTGTTGCTGCTGTCACCATATCAAGATTAAATAAGCACAGGATAGCTGAATTGTCAGTTCAGCATCTTTTTTCAATTAAAATTGATGAGAAAATACTTGGGAGGAGAAACTAGCAGCAGCATTGTGTCCGATCTACTTTGTTATAGTACACAAACACCAAACAAAAGAACAAACAATCCTGGCATCAGTAGCAAGCTGTTTTACTATGTAGCTAAATAATGTTTATTTCAGTTACAACAGAGGTTATAATGCAACTGTCTATTCTAAGCACTTTTTCCAAGTACAGATTTATTCAACGTTGTAAATAATGCTAAGCCTCTTACTATCCAAGATTTAGTTATATTGCATCATTACCCTTTCCAGCCTTGTCTGAAAATACAGTCTTGGCAGTGTGTCCACATTTAGTTAATCTTGCTCTGCTTTTCCAGGATGGAAGGAAATGTGTTCTAGAGCATCTTGGAAGTAAGCTCACAGTGCTGTCAGGTAACCTTGCTGTGGTTTTTCAGTCCTCGCAGATATTTCATTCTGTCATCTCAAATGGCTCTGCACCCAGAATACCGGTCTGAGTTGGAAGCTCTTCAGGCTGAGAATGAGGAATCCGTGTTGATCCTAGACAAATGTACAAATCTGTCAGATGGGGTGCCTGCTGTTGGCAAACGCTGTCACAAGAATCAAGTCTTTGATTATCCTCAAGTGCTTCAGGTAAGGCGGTTTCTCCTGCAAACCTCTCTTCCCCTTGGTGAGTGTCTTAGGTGTGGACCTGTTCCTGTTCAGCACGGGTAAGGTACTTCCTTGTATTTAGTTAACTTGCTGGCTATGTTTTGAAACTGCATAATTCATTAATTTACCTTGGATATTATATCCTAACTTTATTCTTATTTTTAAGAGGGCGAAGAACTGTGTACTCAAACTGATATGCAGACTACACTGCATTTTGAAAACGCTGCTTATGTATAACAACTTCATGATGGTCATGCTGGTTTTCTAGTAACACATGACAATGTCATGTAAATTAAAAAAAAAAAAATGATATGAAGATACTGCAAATCCAGCAGCAATGGGAGGAGAAACTTTCGGAGGCCAGACAAAATTGCTCACTTGAAAATTGGGGAAAAACATGGGATTCTGCAGAATAACTGGCAAAATGACCTTCAGCAGACGTGAATTTGGAATTGATTTCTCATGTGCAACAGTGTCGGCCTTTCTGGATGAAGCTTGGAGCAGAGGGGAAGCATTTAATCTTGGAGGGAAGGTTAAAATGAACTTTAAAGAGCTTATGTGTGGATTTATTTGGGGGCAAAAAATAGTGCTACGTTTAAGGAGAGTTGGTCAGATAATATTTCTTTAATGCAGCTTAGTGGTTAAACCCTACAAAATTATCTGTATAGATGCGAGAGACTGAGCTAGAAGACTTATCAGCATGAAGCTGTGAAAACATCTAGGTGAAATGTATTTCATGGCCTTGGCCCAACTTCCAGAGATCTTTTGATGTGTCAGTGAAGATAAAACCAGATAGCGTTCTCAGACCCCTGTGTCTCTTGGCAATTCACTAACAGAGAGGTGCTTTGGCATGCAGGATGGTGAAGTGAGTTATGCCATAGGCCACTGTGCTCCGTCTGTGACCACCAGCACATAATCTGTCTTTGAACTTCAGCAAATGATGATAAAATAACAAACAAGCTGAGGAAAGACAACTTTTCTACCCGTCCTGTTATGTTTTGTAGGAAATAAGTTTAAAATTCCTTGTGAAGGAGGAGGAGAGGGAGGAAAGGGTCACCCTGAGCCCTAAGCTTTCAGCCAAAAGTAAAAAAAAATTGTTTACTTTATTTCTTTAAATACAGACTGGATTGCTTAAGGATATCAAGTCAGGGAATCTATATCTATGTCTTGCTATATGTGATTTTATAACTCTGAAGAGAGCTGGCACATGCTGGGATTGTTAAAATACTTTCCTTTGCAGAGCCCTGCATCTCCGTGTGGAATGTCTGACTGATAACAGTGGTGATGTGAGGAGATGTATTTATAGTAACCCTTGTCTAGACAGGAAAAATAGTTATCTGGGCAGATGAGCATGTGTGTCCACATCTGGGCTGCTTTTTTTTTTTTCTCTTCCAGACCTTACTAGAGTCTCTTCCACCTGCTGCTGTGTGATCTAGTGAGTCAGGGGTTAAAATGTGTGTTCATTCTCTCGCACCCTCCTTTTCCTTCTCTTCCTGTCTTGAGAGTGGGGGAAGGGGGACTGCAGTCACAGTTCATCCTTTCCAATGCAGCCTTTACAGGCTTCCTACTAGACAGGCTCTTGGGTTTCTTGGATTCTTAATTCTTCCTGTCTGCAGTCTTCTCTTGGATGAGATTTTCAAGGCTTTTAGTACTCTGTGGCTATGAACGCAAGTCTTACGGTTGCATTAGGAAACAAGTGAACAGCCAGCAAATGCCATTGTATTTCCTGATTGCGTTTTGATGTTTTTCTGCCCAGCTGAGCCTCCTGGCTCCTTTTCCTCAGGCCACAGAACACAAGCTGGAAAGATGTTTTCTTATCTGTGGGAGACCCAGTATCAACTTTGTCATTTTTCATTCTTAGATTTAGGGATAATACTGACTTGAGCTTTTTTCTGGTTTGCGTAGCTAAACTCTACAAGCTTTTATTTTGTGATCTTGAATCTGTAGCAAGATCACTCAGTGGCAGTGAGAACTAAAGTCCCTATTTACAGGGTGAGTGCAGCATAATCAAGAAGTCTTCTCCGCTGCAGTTTAAACTCATGGCTCTGTCTTGCATGTTGTGGACATGAATAAATTATATTTTTCCTTTTTGCAACCACTTTTTGTATCTTTGAAGCTCCCTTTAGCTATCTTCCTCCTGCCCTCACCCTTTCGGAATAAGTAGTATTGATACAGCCAATCTTTCCCTGTAGATCGTACTTTCAAGGTAAGTAATCATCATGTTTTTTTACCGCTGGAAGTGTGTTGCCCAAGACTGAACACACTGCTCTGTCTGAGGTGTTTTGTTACAGAGTGAGTGATTCCTTCAGGTCTCCTAGATTGTACTTCTTCTTGCATTCTAATACAACCTGTGGGTTGAGTGGTTTGTATTTTCAACAGTGCAACGTTGCCAACACCGAATACCCTTTCTTTTCCTGTCCTTTTATAGGAAATGTCCTCTTCTGCAAAGTGCAAAACATAGCCAGTTACTTCATGCTTTATATTTGTGCAGTTGGTTATTTTTATCTAAGTGATGAACCCTGTATGTATAGGTATTTTTTAGTCAATTTATCCATATAATGTCAAACTCTAATCCCTTTATCTGTTATGTTTGCCAATCCCACAAAATCGTAGGTGTTGTCAGGTCTGATAAGTATGGTCTTATTTCTGCTACTTGGTTAACTAAGGGGCACATTGAATACTGTTGCACCTAGGAAAGATTATTTGGTCCATCACTGTTTTACCTGTGAGCCACCACTAACTCCTTTTTACTTAGAGTTCTGTAACTATATTTTATGTAACTATAAAGCCTATGAGGGCTGATAAAGCCCATAATTTGTTAATTTGCCTATGAAAATGCTGTCAAAGATGTCAGATGCCTTTTAAAGTTGAGATAGGAAATCTGTTACTTCTCTGCTATCCATAGAGCTGGATTGCCCTATAATGGAAGATGATCAGGTTGGCTTCATACAGCTTGTACTCAATAAGTTCATGTTGATTATTGCTCATCTTGTTATGCCAAACTTTCAAAATGTTTAACTTATTTTTCCACTTGAACTTTCTCATTTAGAATTCTGAAGTTTGCCCATTAAAATAAAGTGTAGAATAGTCTGACTACCTGATTTCTCATCTCTCCACTTACGATATTTTTGAGCGTCTGGAAGATAAAGTTGCGTAATTATTTTGTATTGGCTAATAATTCAGAATACATTGGTTGCATGGAGCAAGCCTGTTTTCCTTTTGACTTGTATTTTTACGAGGGGGAGGGCAGGAAAGCATAATCATGGAATCATAGAATGGTTTGGGTTGGAAAGGACCTTTAAATGTCATCTAGTCCAACTCCTCTGCAATGAGCAGGGACATCTTCAACTGCGTATATACATACATACGTGTAATACAAATCTAACATTTCCTGTTCTTTTTCCTCATCTATGTGTTGGATACCATTTGTTGACAGGAGTCTACATTCTGTGTTGTTCTACGTGGGGCCCGCCTGGGACAGGCTGTGCTAAGCGATGTTCTTCAAGCTGGCTGCGTCCCAGTCATCATTGCTGACTCCTACATTTTACCTTTCTCTGAGGTTCTGGACTGGAAGAGGTCGGTACCCTCACTGTTGTGCGTTGAACTGCTGCCTAAGAGACTTCATTGCATTCAGTGGTTTGAATAAAATCTATGTGATAAGTCAAGTGTACTGAGGGTTACAGGGAATAGAATACCGAGTAAGATACATGCAGTCTTTGCCCTTCATATATTATGCATCAAAACCAAACAAGGCAGACGTGACAGAGCATTTGGTTATCTTGTAGCCGATCATATTTTTTCTAAAACAGACTTGCTTTGATATCTTGTGCTTGAATTCAGTGAGGACTGGTCTGCTTTCAGGCTCTTTTAAGGAAAATATATGCTAAAAATTGCATCATGTCAGTGCTAAATTCTCTATATTGTATCATGATTTCTAAGTTCATCTGAGATTGAAAAGTGTAGTTATTTTGTAGCTGAGTACACTATATTAAGAGCTTAGATTTTTTTTCCATACATGCACTATGCCTAGTTACGTGATATTAGGATAATATGTACAAAAATTACTAGCTTGTCTACATAGCACTGTATATGCTATTACTGTTTGGTCACTCCAAAAATCTCAACTGACAGCAAGTCAGTGGCAATCCAGAGATGAGAATTCAGGATTTCTGTCTCTCTGTCCCTTTCATATTTATTAGATTGTCTGTACAGATCAGTCGACAGACTTCTGTGGCATTATCTGTGGGCAGACTGGCTGGTATTGTGAAGGAACTGCTACAGAATAATTAATTACACGGAGAGAAGACTGCTTCTTTCTCCTAATACCTTCTGAATGTGTCCTATTAGGATAGGACAAGATTCTGGGTTGGAAAAGCTGTTGACATCATTTAATGTAGAACTTCTTTCCGTCTTACCATTTATTTTCTTTTTTTTGCTTATAGGGCCTCTGTTGTCATTCCTGAAGAAAAGATGCCTGAAATGTACAGTATCCTGCAAAGTGTTCCCCAGCGACAGGTTGAAGAGATGCAAAGACAGGTAAAATAATGTACTGTGATTAAAGTATTTTCCTTTATTTACAGTTGGATTGTAGGTTCATGCACCTCCTTACTGTGAAATTTGTTTGAATGCAGAAGCATCCGTTGTATTCTCAGGTTAATATTTTGATTATTTGACCCTCTTCTTTCTTTATGCTAAACATATGCATTCACCATTAGTTTTCAATGCTGTGCCTCTCTCCATCACTGGTGCAGCTAAATGTGTTGAACAGCAGCTGTTGATCAGTACTACATTACCCATCAGGTCAGGCAGTTAAGAACATTGCATGGGGTTGCGATTGCAGAAGAACACTTCAGCAGGCAGACTTCAGTCACTCAGAGTGGATGTTCTCCAACCCACTACATTAATGTACTTGCTGTGGTGAAACATATTGTAGGATCTTTAGCATCCGCAGTGATCAATGCTGCCCCTCCTGGGTTGCAGCAGATCTCCTAAAATGTGGAACTGAAGTTTTCACTATCTGCTTTTTCATGTAAAGGTCAGTGGTATTTGCCATGATTGGAGACTGCCAGCTTCTACCAGTGTAGTCAAACTCCACTTTAATTTTGCTTTTTCTTATGTCTCCTCTGCTTTCTTAATGCATCTGGGGATGGAAGCTGTCCCTGAATGCAGATGTACTGCCTACTCTCATATGTGAAAATATTTCTGATGAAATCACAGGGTATATTTGTTTCTTTTTTCTATGTGGTATTTAAATTGTATTAAAGAAGAAGTTCAAGAGTCTGTCTTTATCTCAAGAGAAGCTTTGGTTTGTAGATAAATTTTTGATCGCTCAAAATATGAGGGAAGCATTAAGTCCAAAATGTTTTAAAAGTTTTAACTAAGTTGACAATTCCTCTGAGAGGGAAATTTTACTTATTTGGTGACTGGAAGAGCTGAGATCACAAACTCTCTAAACTTATGAATGAAGTCTGTGTTGGCTGGGTGTATAGTGAAAAGGAAATGTCTTCTAGTTTACTCCAGTTGATGCTGATTCCTGTTTATTATCTTTGCTGTTATGGACACTACCATCATCATCTGCTTTAATTCTAGAGCACACACGTAAAGTGCCAGTTCAACAGAGAGAACTGTTAGCCATGTGACGATTTTCACAAAGCGTGAAGAGTTTTGTTGTCAGATTAGGGGGTAGGATTCAACCATGTTGTTCTTTTGGTGGTTGGAATATACAGATTACATTGTTGGGCTGGCAAAGAAGTAAGATGTTAACATATATTGTAAACTTACATCTAGGATCTTTCATCCTTGTCACCTTATTGTACCTGAGCATATAGTGTGTTACAAGGTAAGGAGATACTGTTGTCATTGTTTTTCTTGATGAGGAACTGCAGCATAGAGAAAGTAAGAGCTAGGTATGTAGGGAAAAAGTAAACCAGCTGATCTCAGGTGACTCTTAAAGACTTGTGGGATTTCTGTAGTCAAATTTCTGCAAGAGCGGTGAAGACGTGTTTCTGAAATTCCCTTATCCAACCTTAGCAACAAAGTCATCTTTTGTGTGGTCCTTATCAAAAGTGACCCAAGGCATGGTTTTTCAGGGTGTAGCCTAGAACACTAGTTATTTCTACTTAGACAGTGCTAATAGCTGCACAGTGTATATTAATACTGGGACAAAATAGACTCTTGGGTTTAGTGGTAAATGTGTTTTCACACCTGAGGTCTGTTGCCACCTTCACTTCATTCTCTGTGCGGAGAGTCTGCAAATATCACAGCAGCCATGAGGGGTCTCCTTTCCCTCTGGTTCCTTCACACAAGCGAACCCTTTTGGTGGGTCCCACTGGCAGCACCAAGTTGCCCCGAAAAAGTAGCTTTGCTGTAACAGCTCCTAGAAACATGATTTTGCTTTGTGTTCTTTTTTTCTCTGACATGAACGTAGAGATGTTAACACTAGGGAGTTTTACCTTGAAAAGCTTTAAAACTGACATTAATGGTCTGTTAAAGTGTGCATTGGTTTTCTTGTCCATTTTACTAATATAAGATATCCATATCATATTATATCATATCTCAGGATAGTGTGCTTCTACAGAGAATGCACTTAACATTATGGACAGCTTAAACAGTAATTTTAAAGTATGAAATCAGGAAACAACACTACTTTGTAAAAAAACAAAACCAAAAAACCAAACAAACCCATAAACATTCACAATGACACAAACCAACAACTCCCACCCTTAATTCAGATGATCTGTAAGTTACCTATATTATCTGCAACTCCATAAAATTAAGTTAAAATATAATATATAATATAATACTCAGAATGCAGTTCTTGTCTGTGTCTGAAGTGATTTTTGTTGGATTATAGATGGTTTGCAGTAGTCGTCGTCATTGGGTCCAGTGCATCACTGAGCATGTTGGAAACTGTGATTCTGTTGACCGAAGGTGGGAAGTATGTTTCTCTAAAGCTTCCTCTCACATCTTGATGTTTTTTTTAAGGTTAGAATCATAGAATTGTAGAATGATTTGGGTTGGAGGGGACCTTAAAGATCATCCAGTTCCAACCCCCCTGCCACAGGCAGGGACCCCTTCCACTAGACCAGGTTGCTCAAAGCCCCATCCAGCCTGGCCTTGAACACTGCCAGGGAGGGGGCAGCCACAGCTTCTCTGGGCAACCTGTGCCAGTGTTTCACCACCCTCATTGTAAAGAATTTCTTGCTTAGATCTAGTATAAATCTACCCTCTTTCACTTTAAAGCGGTTACCCCTTGTCCTGTCCCTACAGGCCCTTGTGAAAAGTCCCTCTCTGGCTTTCTTGTAGGCCCCTTCAGGTACTGGATGGCTGCTATAAGGTCAGCTCGGAGCCTTCTCTTCTCCAGGCTGAACAGCCCCAGGTCTCTTAGCGTTTCCTCATAGGAGAGGTGCTCCAGCACTCGGATCGTTTTTGTCACCTCTTCTAGCCCTGCTCTGACAGGTCCAGGTCCTTCTAGTGCTGAGGATATAGGTGTGTGTTTTGGTAGTAAGATTATCAGGATGAAATCACAAGGTCTGTCTTTCTCTTGTCTTCATGAATTTATTTCTGTCTGCATACTGAGGATACTTAAACATGTTATCCGTACATTTCATGTCTCGTCAGCCTTGTTTACAAGGTAAAGTCCTGGTGTAAGCATCTGTGACATTGCCTCACTGATACATGGTTCTGTGTTCTAGCTATCGGATATGGTGAAAAAGTACTTAGTGACTGATATTGTGTGGATTGCCAGTAACCTGATTGCTTTTCCACATTGATAACTACTCACTAATATTCCATCTGTGCTACGGACTTTTGTTTCCTTCCTCCTAGTTGGTCTCACAGGAGGGAACAATTGCACAAGTTACTTGCTGTCTTTCAATTTAAATAGTTTGGTAAATTGTCTTGGGACTTTTTGGCTAGGCAAAATATCTTCCCAGTTTTTTTTCAGTGTCTTCACTTCAGCAGCAGTGTGCAGGAATTGATGAATAAAGATTCGCAAAATAATGATAAACTGATGATAGGAGAAGAGAGAGTTTGAAGTTGGAATGAACCTTTTGAGGAGGCTGATGCTAAGGGTAGTTCAGAAGCAAAGTGAATTTGTCATAAGTGCTCTTTATTTTGTTTCTGGGGCAAGGAATTACTAAAATGAAACTCAACTAATACCCAGTTATAGAATGAATCTGCAAATGAACTGGAGTGATTTGTACGTGTTTTCAGATGTGATCTGTAGCAGTTGTTTGTTCTGCTTAGCCGTGGAAGGGCAACAAAAGCTTCAAAATATTCTGGTTTTGCAAGTAACCCATATTTCTCAATGCTATTTAAACTGCTTTCTTTTGCTGCTTCAACTTCAAGGGCTAAGAACACTTGATATGCAATATTTTGATGCTTGTTTTTTGTCAAGTGGAAGAGGACTGACTGATACTGCTCTTGTGATATGTTTGGTTTTTCTCCAGTCCATTCTAGTTTTCAACAAGCACTGCTGTTATCGAGATGGAAACGAAGATAGTTAGATCACAATGATCATGTTCTTTCTTGGTTTTACATTGTGAAACACTTGCAGTGTGATATAACAGTTACAAAAAGATTGGTCCACAACTGGTGTTAACATGAGGAAAAAGTGATCTTTGCGAAGAGCTTTCATTAAAGTTGGTATGAAAATTGTTTTACAACATCTCACTGTTTCCTTTGCATTAGGATGTGTTTAGGTTTTATTTCAAAAACAAAAATATCTTGTTGCACAGAGAATTCCATGAGGGGAGACAATACGGTTTTGATAAAGACTTGTGAAACATGCTTTACCAGTACCTGCCAATTAATGTACTTTTTTGGTAGATTAAGAAACCAGTTGATATGTTCTGACATGAATATGCTTGAGATCATCCTCTTTTTAGCCAAACAGAACAAATCCTTTCTCTAAATTTCTCCTGATTTTTAGTACAGTGAAGCACGCATTCATCATACCTATCAGACTTTCTGGGTCTGATAACCTTTGTGGTGTTGGAACCTTGCTGTCTGACTACTTTGGTTTCACTGGTTGTCTTGACTATGGCATTAATCTTATCCTTAGTTGGAAAACCTCAGAATTAAAACAAATTTTATTGTAGATGTTAGCATGCCAGATTTCTTTGTTGATCAGGTGCTCTTTTTGCAGTATTTTATTGCAGTTGATTCTCTGGAGATCATGCCTCAAGGTTAAAATATGTATATACACACACACATAAGTGTATATAATTTTTTTCCAAGTTGAAATAGATTGTTTGCTTTTATTGAGTAAAATTTTCTCTATGCTTAATTAAAAATTCTCTGTGCCTAATTAAAATGGCTCTTAAAGAGAAGTCGTTACGTTTAATATGTATAAGAACCCATGTTTGAAAATTATTTCTTATAGTTTGTACACCAAACAAGAGAGTCACACAATACTGTCCTGAAGAGGATGACATACAGGTGCTTTAGCTTTGGAGTCGTCATCTGCTAGGATCTATGGCTGGCGTGACCCGGGCTGTGATTTCCTAGAATACAACTTTGTTTTGCTCAATTGTTTTGTCAGACGGTACGTGGTATAAACCGATAGAGGTTTATTGGTTTGGACAGAGCTGGAGTGTGGGAAATCAGAATTAATTTCTACTGTCCTGCATCATACCTGGTTGTGCTGAGGTCTCTGGAGATTAGCTGTATTAACTTATGCTTTTATTGTTCAAACTTGCAGAACAGTTTGCCCTGAACAATTCCTGTTCCAGTTCAGTTTCCTGTCTTTCCTCACAGAAGGGAATAGTTTTGTTGCTCATAGCCTAGTCTACACTGTTGTGAAAAATTATTAAGTATTTTCAATACTACGTGTACAACCTGTGTCCATGAGAAGTGGAAACTAGCGTATGATAGCTCATAAAAACTCCAATATACTGACCATCGGAAAGAGCCTCTGCTAGTTCAGCTGCTAGAATTGATAGCAGCCTGGATGAAACTTATGCATCTCTGGGATTGCTGTCTTGCCTGTTTTCTGCAGTGAAGTTGTCATTCTCATTTTCTTGGAAGCTTCCTTGAACCATCCCCCTCTCATAAATAGTTCCATATGGACTCTGAGACACTGGCAGAAGTGCCCAGAGGCAAGTCGATACGCAGCTCAACTGCACAGCTACTGATCCAGCTTGATGCTGCATCCTTATGCTTTTGTTTTCTCTGCACCACAAAGCAGCACCCAGGTAACAGCGAAGTTCTAGGAGTAGAGGGGCAAGAAATAGAAGTAAATGTAATAGAGCTATATGATAGTGAAATTTGAAATTTTGTCTTGCTCCTGAAGAAGAGTGAAATAGGGAAAGGGAAAAAAACAAAACAAAACTTTGCTGGTATCTGCTTGTTCCATGTTTTGTATAGTTTCCCTCTCAGAGTTTTCCTAATGTTTTGCTTTGAGAGCCTGTTAATCTCTGGAAACATACTTCACCACTGTAGTTTATACACAAATGACTTTAACTTGTATGAAAGTTTTCCTCAACTTGTATCTGAGCCTCTGTGCCTTTTTCCCTTCTTTTTGTGTATGAATCTGTCTATCTGAATATACAGACATTTTCTGAATGTTTTTCCTCGCTAAGTATCAACGTACTTGGAAATCTTTTAACACAGATAGGCTCAGTAACGCATAGGATCAGAGTAGCACAGTACTCTGCAATGGGAATCAGAGGCATTCCTCTGTTTATTTAGGCATTCTTTGTCAGTGAATGGATTATTAGGTAAGAAGTTTATTTTCAAAAGAAGGCTTTGTGTGCCTGTTCCTTTTTGGCTTTATAACACTCCCCACCTCCCAGAAATAAAACTTTTGAATGAATATCTAGTCTGGAAGACAACTGGGTGACTTTGTGCGCCTTAATAGTACAAGGATGAAGAGCTAATGTTCTTGAGTGCAGGAATTCTTTTCATCCTGATTTCCTGGGGAAGCAAGGGTATGATCACATACGATGTGCATGCTGATTGCTGATTTCTGTTACTGTCCAATTTCAGCCAAACTTACAGAGAGGCAGAGATGTTGGAGATAAGAAATTCCATAAAATTAGGTAGCTGTAAAAGGTAAGCACCCTGGACCAGCATGGCTTTTTAAGGGAAAATTTGCAGCTCAAGCTAACAGTAATAGAAAAAACCCTTGCAGTTGTTCCTTATAAATGATTCTGCTTTGGAAAGGTTTTATTTGGATCTGGCAATCGTAGGCCAAAGAAATTCAGGTATGGCATGACGAAATGATAATGTGACAAATGAAATTCAGTATACAACGGAAGGGGTACATATGCAATTTAAATCAGCTTGCTCATAGGCAGTGATGGCCTCTCAGCTAGCTGCAGTCGCTTGGAACGGAATTATTAGAGCTGTACTAAACAGTTATGTGAAAATACAAATTCCATGGTCAGTTATGGTCAAAAAGAGTAATATAAAGAATTTTTAGAAAAAAGATAGAGAACAAAATGGAAAATTTTATGCCACTGTGTGAATCTGTTGGATATCTGCACCCTGAATACAGCCCATAGTTACAGTTCTCGCATCTTAAAAAGGATGTAATAGAACAGGGGTGATCAAATGTTTCATGAGGAGAGTGATTAAATAGCCTAACACTCTTCGTCTTTAAAATGAATGACTGGGGATAAGATGAGGAGCAAGAATATAATACAGAACTATGAAATAAGAAGGTCATGAAGAAAGTGAATGGGTATGACTGTACATTGTTCGATACAATTTCATTTGATGTTTCTTAGGACTTGTATTATTGGGAATCTGGTCTACAAAAAAATAGAGGAGATGATCTTTTCCCAGAACTAATAGGTAGTCTGTGGGACTCGCTGCCTCAGCATTTTGTGTGAGTGCAGGGTTTTTATTGGCATAAAGGGTGAATGAAGAAATCCAGAGAAGAAAAATCTGTCAGAGACGAATGCAAACGTACGCCCTCTGGCTTAGAAGTTCTTGAGTTGCAGACTTCTGGAAGCTAGAGAGTACTTGGGGGAAGTGGTGGCTTATGCTTGCTGTGTCTGTAGGGGGGAGTTGCAAAGGTACCTGCTGCTGACCGTTGTCAGAGGCAGAATACAGGAGCAGAAGGCTACTTGGTCAAACCCAGTGCGGTCGTGGTGATGCAGCTTCAGGACTTAGGCTTGCAGGAGACCTCGGTATTGTGGTGCCTTGTGGAATAACCTTGTCAGATCATTGATGTTTTTTTTAAGTGCATCTTAACTTCACTAGCTGCCAAATACTTCAGTGAGAGAATATTGACCGTCATGTATAGTTTCCTCCTTTGTCTGACTGGATAATTCACTTTCCTGAAGCCCTGCAAGATACTCTCTCAAGTAGTGGCCACACAGTTTTCTTGATTTTTATTAATCAAAGTTTTAGATGATCACAACCTCTTGTCTTTTCAGCCTGTGTGGACAACTGAAAGCTTAAAAAGGGAGGTACATTCAGTTTAAAAAATGTGGATAGAATACATGTGGTTTGCAATGTTTGTTCCCACAGTCAGAATACCTGGACAAGCTGTTGTGGTTTTTCTGGTGCACGTCCCGCGTGCCTCAGCCCTGACCTGAAGAGAAGTTCAGACTCCAGGTCAAACAGAGCTGAAGACACATGCATAAATCAATGACTTGTTTTAGTGCCACGTTAAAACAACAGGAGTGGCTGGCTTTTCTGACCCCTCCTCCCTTTCATTTAATGTGCTGCTTTGGCTCTTCTTTAAAGAGGGCTCTGTAGAGTAATTTCAACTCTTATCAGCTTGCTGACAGCTATATGAGCCTCTCTGCTGGCTCCAGGCAGTCACTGCTGGCGTGTGAAACATCCCATTCTTACAGTGAAGCGGTCCTGGGTAGAGTTAAAGCTTGGGTGGTTAAATGGGTGGTGGAGTTTTCCTGTGGGTGGTGCAGCTCACATAAAAGAGATGGGATTTAGTTCTCGTTAGCCAATTAAACAGAGCTTCATTTCAGTATCTGGACACTGGAAGCGCTTTCAGCATAGTTAGATTTTTACAAGTCCCTTTAATGAGAATATTCAACTTCCAGCTGCAGTTCTTTCCCTGACAGGGGACAGCTTCTGTCTCGGGGTTCTTTAGACTCATCATTATCAAATTTAAACGAACTTTCATCTGTCTGCCATTTGTAGCATTTTAAGGAGTGCGACTGGAGAGACTAACCCTGCTTTAATCCTCCCAGAGTGCTTCAGTGGAGCTCCGGGTCCCCCACAAATGTCAGGCCTGGACAATTTGCCATCTTATCAGATGCAATGAGGTTAGTTCCAGCCCTCTCACCCCTCCCCCAGAGGAAAGATTTGTTGCTGCAGACAGCAAAGGAAAGAGAAAACTTTTTCCTGGCTTACTGCCGGGATCACCAGGGGAGTTGTAGAATCCTTGGCATCTATATATGAGACTTTCATTGCTCCCCCCTCCCCTCTTCATTTGTTGTGGAGAATATCCTTTTCCTAGATTTTTTTTTTTTCTGTTGTCTGTCCTGCCCTGTTGCTTTCCAGAATGAAGAAAGGTGTTTTCATGTTTGTTGTGTTATGGAGTGATCTTTGTGGCATCTCTGAGAAAGAGCTCAGAAACTGGAGAGCAGTCAGCACCTCAATGAATAATTTTTATAGGATGCGGTTGTGCTGCCTTTGTATCTAGGTTTGCAGCCTCTAAACAACACAAGATTAAACTTCAACTGTAGAAGGGAAATTGTTATTTTAAAACAATATTTTTTTTTTTATTTTAAGATTAGATTTTAAGAGTCTGTATTTTAAGAGTCTGTATTTTAAGAGTGTATGTTGTTGCAAAGAGTACATGATTTGTGGATTGCTGTACACAGCTTGGATAGATTACGGATGAAGCCAGATGGTCCAAAAATTAGAAAAGCATATACTTATTTGAAAAAAATATTTGAAAATATGCTGAGCCATGCACATGAAGCAGTTAGCTGCAGAAAAAAGGATGATTAAGCATCTGTCCTGGTGTTCTGCTCATTCTTTGTTACTCTGTGCTGCTTAGTCTGTTCCACATTACATTTCTTTATCAAATTCACTTGCTCCACTTACCTTTTCATTATTGAAAGTGTTACAACTTTAGCATTTAGCTGTGCAGTATAAATACACTGTGTTGCTGTAGTTATTTGCATGTGGGTATATTAAATAGTAGTAGTAAATACAACTTGGTCTTGTATCCATTTTACTGATGAGTGGATGGAAACATAAATACCTTGTACCAATTCAAATCGTAAGATTAGTAATGGAGTTTTGAAGTCCTGGATCCTGTTTTAATGACTAAACCAAATGTATTTTAAACACAGTTGGAATGCTTGGCTTTTAAGTTACAAAGGTTTTACATGTTCTGTAGAAGCAGTCTGCTGCCAGATAATGTTTAGATGGCTTTTCCTTTAATCTTTGTCTGAAAATTCTGCAGATATTTCAAAAAGTTTCTTAGACGCCTGTGTATAGAAAAATTATGTATCTTTATTACAAGTGAAAAAGTGGGCTGTGATAGCAATATACTGCAAGCCAAAGGGCTTGCAAGTGGTGTAACTTGTATTTGGGGGTTGGCTCCTTCCTTTCCCCTCTCCTCTTTTTTTCCCTTTTCCATTAGCTGATGATTTTGAATGCTCTTTAGAAATGAAAATGTCACCTGGCATTAGTTGTCTTTGAACACATATTCTATCCTTGTGGCTTAAATCTGCACAGATGCTCTGGAGAGGAGGATTATCGAGGGCCTGCATATTCCAGGGTACTAATAGTGAAGTAGGGAATCATAGATAGAAGTTGTTAGATATGATTAAGCCTAAGAAATACAGTTTGCTACAACCAGACTCAGCTGGTGATGGAATTCTGGTTGCAGGGGGTCTACAGAATATTTCATCTCGGTTCCTCCCCACAGCACAGTCTACCATAAAATGCTTCCCAACACTGTGGCAACCAAAAGCAAAAAATATCAATGGTGCCTGTTGAAGCATTGAGAAGAACTTTCCTGATCCTGAATCTGGTGATTAGGTTAAGCCTGAGCAGGAATGCCACAGCCATTAACCAGCGGTCTGAAATGCTTCGGTAAGCTAGCAGCACCAAGCCCAGGCTCTGCGCTCTGCCTCGCGCCGCTTGGTGTGCTTCTGATCTGTTGCTACCTGTGTTTAATAGCCAGTGCTACAGGGAGTCTCCCGAGACATGAGTTCCATCTGTTGCAGAGCCCATGTTATGTATATATCAAGGGGAGAGGGAGAACAACTCCTTCCTCACATTTTTAATTGTTCGGGTGAAGCAGAAGATTGGTACAGAATAAATATGCAAATGCTGGTCAGTGATGTACTCGCCATCTTTTTTGGGGTAGCAAGGACTTCTGTAATAAGCTTTGATGTTTATCTTTGAGATTACTTTTTTTACAAAATTTGGCTTCATGCAGTTCAGAGTATTCTTCTTTAGTATGCTACTTCAGATGTTTGCCAAGAAGAAATAAATAACTGTTGTTCATGTCTATCAGTTATTTTGTCCATATAAAGTTATTTTCAGTCCTGTTCCATTGCAGTGTGACCATCACATAGTATTATCACAAGCAGCAATTATTAATCACCTTATCTATTTCATCAGCCAGGCATACAGCATGCACAATTTGAGTCATGAAGGATGAGGTATTTTTCCATAGCTTGAACTAAGAGCGGTTATTTTTAACGTGTGGAGGAAAAAAGCAGCACCATGTCCTAAATGGAATTTTTCCTGTAGATACGAAGAAAACCCCATGATTGCCAGTCCTTCAGCTTTTATCCTTATAGAAGTCAGTCAGTTATATCTGTATTCGAGCAATGCTGGCAGTAATGCCTGTGGTTAAAGCTGTCCAGTGTTGAGAATTGTGTGTATGGGGTTATGTGTATGTTTATGCCTATATAAAATAGAACTATATAGCTTACAGGAAACTGAACAAAACACGCCTTCATCAAAAGGGCAAGTTCTTCCTGGGATAGAGCTTAAGCTCTGAAATTGAGGTATGTGCTGATTTTTGACGGCTATAATACGGTGGTAACCCTACCTAGATTTTTTTTTCGTGCTTCAGAAAGCTGTCCTTTCATGTGCGTGATTGGCACTGGGCTTGCTTTGTGTTTAGCTTCTCTAATCAAGGGAATTTAAGCTTCTATTCTCCCAGCATTAGTACAGCAGTCATGGGAAATCTCAAACAAGACAGATCTTGTTGCAGCAGTTGACACAAATAAAAGCAGTTGTGCTTTTATTTATTTATTTTTGATGCTGGATGCTGATTAAAAGTTTCCAAGCATCCTTTAGAGATGTTATAAAGCCAACCAGCAGAGAGCAGGGCAGCTGCTGAGGAGGGGAGATGCTGGTGGACATAGGACAAGATCACAGTGGGAAGCATCAGTGTGTGTAACTCAGAAAGCTGGGAAAGGTGTAAACAGATCCCCAATTTATCTGTAGAGTGGGCTCTCCAAACACTGTTTTATTGGCCAGTGGCTCCTGCTTTACTAACCTCTAACCTCTGCAATACTCAGAGGTGCTGCCCACCAGCCAGCCTTGTCTTTGAACCTCCCTTGGCTCCTGCCACCTCAAAGGCTTGCAGTCAGATTCCTGTGTTTTGCTTGGGACCTCACCTCTCAGCGGGATGCCTGCAGCAGGGAAAACCGATCTACCCTGAGAACATAGACATATTTGAAGGCAATACCCCTAGGACTAGAAACCTATTGCTTTCAGTTTCAGGAGCTGTCCATCATTTGTCAAGAAATATGGCTAAAATGTCCCCCCACCCCCCAACCTGTGGTCATACAGTAGTTGAATGTTCCCTGCAACTACATACACGTATTTGTTTTCTATTATTTTCTAGACTGCTGTTGAATCAATGATGGTGTAAGTGTAGCTCACTGTAGGTCTGGTTTCATGTTGTTAACAGGGAGTGCGCAAAGGGCAAACTTATCATAAAAAGGGTGACACAGATCCAAGTAATTTTGATTACTCTTTAGGTTAGGTGTGCCTGCTCCTTCACAGTAAGAGCCTGATGAAATTGGAGTATTCAGGGAGCCCCTCAAACTCCTGGAAACTGGAGGGAAGAGGCTGGGCTATTTTTTGTGTCTTTACGTCATTATCAAAGATTATTATGTAGATATGACTACCTGGAAGCCAGAGTAGGATATATGTTACTCTCTTATAGGTGTGTTATTTCTGTGTCAGCACATGTCATTTGCCTGTAAATAGGAAGACAGAACTGAAGGCTCTTTGGGAGCAAGGGGAATTCGGTAAACGGTAGCCATTTTTACAGTACATGTTTTTAAAGCTCAAAGTGCTTTATAAAACTGCTTTTTTCTCCTCATCTTGCTTCTTTTTTTGGTGGCTCTATCTCCATGCTTAGCACCAGTATTGCCAGGCACAGCTGAGAATGAGGTGGTTTCTTGCTGCTTGTAGTGCTGGTATCTGTTGTTTGCTCCATAACTTAAATGTATTTTGGCAGTGGATTTGTAGGGAGCCAGGGCAGCGAGTTGGGTTTCAAGGCTGGTGCAATGTTGCCTTCTGCAACAGAATTGTGAAGTTGACATACTCATTAATCAAAGAAGAAAGTCTGATGTGCAGAAATATAGGGAGGGAGGGGAGAACACCGGTGCTAAGTGGTATTTTTATCTATTCAAGTCTTGTGTTGTTGCTATTTTTTAAACTACATTACTATCACTAGGACAAGGAATAGTGGAAATGTGTGTTTTAGGGGTCAAGATAATGTAGGATTTCAAAACCATATGATATGTTATTTCATGAGAGAGAATGAGAACTATTGAAAATAGCTTCTTCTATGTCAAGTATTTGAGGCAGATTTGAAGCAGAACAAGGCTCTTTTTCATAACAGAATATGGAAAGGTTAAAAATCCAAAACAACAAACCACCTAAAACAAAACAAAAAACCCTCACA
>Ga0065711_1031593_pt1 | contig 29265 bp, 16 predicted proteins | sample Hoacrofraction12_FD_59098 | JGI IMG/M metagenome (GOLD analysis project Ga0065711, IMG submission 59098) | Hoatzin crop microbial communities from Cojedes, Venezuela - Epithelial fraction 12 v2 (version 2) | ecosystem: Host-associated > Birds > Digestive system > Esophagus > Crop | place... | reverse complement strand
AATCTGAGAAGCAGACAAAAATGTGTGATGAAGGAAGATATGGGAAACAAAGGTGGGAAGTGAGTTTATAACAGCCAGGAATGACTTCAGTGTCCCTGCCAGAATGACTAAACTGACTACACGAGAAGCAAATAACCCATATCAGATATCAGTTTTGACTTTGTTAAGAAACGTTGTCTGACAGCCCCAGAGAGCTAGCAGATGGCAAAACAAAAATGGTCATCTCTTCTACAACTGTTTGTATGATAATTTGGATTACTTTTGTAATCAGCAGCATTTTGGGACACTTGTTGAGTGTCTTTGTGAATGAGGCTTGGCTCTCCATGACTTCTGTCAGTGTTGAGCATCCTTCTGGAACAACTAGAAAAAATCCTCTGTTAAATAGGGCTTCTATTGGAAAAAAATGAGGGTAATCTATCAAAGATGTACAGGGCAGCAGATGCTTTTACTGCTGAGCTGTATTAAAGACAGTGGTCATCAGGGCTCTTCCAACAACTGTGGGGCAGGTGAGGGCCTTGCTGAAGAGGGCATGGTAGATCATATAAAAGTGTGTTGTTTTTTTCTCTCATGAGGCAGTGAATTTACTAATGCTTTTCCATGAGGAAGGAGTCTCAGGAGAACCATGCGCAAATATATTCAGTACTTGGAAAGAGTGAGCACTAAAGGCAAACTTGTAAAGGCTGTGGAGGATAGAAAATTGGGAGGCAGCACTGTTGCGCGCAACACCGTCTTGTGTGTCACCCTATAGAAAGAGTTAGATGACCTTGCTGGTAGATTGACTAAGGGACATCTCTGCTTTCGCTCTGACTCAAATTGGTGATAATGAGAATTAGGTTTTTTTTTATTGTGTAGTGTCTTCTCATGACTCTTCCTGGTGGATTTTTTGTTATTTGTTTTTGTATTGTATTGGCACAGATGCTGTAGGATCCAAACTGTACTTTCTATTTAATGGTCTTAATTTAAAGAATTTCATGTGTTTTGATTTGATGTTAACTAGCGTTGCAGTAACTCGGGATTTGGGCAGAAGGTGGAGGGGGACGACGACAGTGTGCATTTTAACTTTGACAGAGCTCAAGTAGGATGCTCTCTGGGGAGGGATGGGGAAAACAACTGTCCTACTTGCAACAGAATGCAGTTAACATGAAAGCAGATGATAAATCAGACTAAATCTGTCACAGCTGATTTTTATTTTAATACAACGCAACAGCTAACTGCAGTCGTTATCTTCTGTAGAAAAATGGGTGAACAGTACAACTTGTAGTTTAGAGTAGTACAAGGTTCTTAACATGATAATGAAAACTTGATACCTTTTCACAGAAATACTTTCTTTGCTTTGGCTAAGACACTGAGTGTGTTCTGTTGGCAGTGGAATAGTTGCCGTAGGAGCCAAATACTGGAATTAAACTCCTGAATATCCACACTTGAATACAAGACTATCTTTATGCTAATGTAAGCGACAGTGGCAGTGTATCTTTTGTTGGAGGTGGCATGGATTTTGCGCTAGGTGTGCAATAGCTAATCTAAAGTAGAATTGAGTGAGAGTGGTTATTTAGGAGTGGTTGAGATAAACCATTTCTGATACCAGTCCTTTGTGCTGAAGTTGGAGAAGGAACACCTAAAATAAATGCAACTTTTTTATTTCTACTTACAGTTGCTTATAATGCTGACGAATTTGAGCAGGTATACCAAAATTTGTGGAAATTGATTAAAATGAAGACTGAGTTGAAAACTAGTGGGCCAGGTTTGTTTGGACTTATGCCTTCTGACTAAATCTTCTCTTGAGAGTTTTTTTCTTACAAAAAAATTGCACTTGTTTTGAAGATTGAGAACTGTTTCCCACTTAATTTTTTACTTTAGCAATGCAGTTCTATTTCTGGTCAATGTATGAACCCCAGCATCTTTAGACTTGGCTTGTGTCAAAGAATTAATTTTCAAAAACGTTAATAATTTAAAAAATCAATTAAGCAATCTTTCCTTCTCTCATTAGTTGTTTGCTAATGATGTGGATGTCTTAACAATGTAAGACTGTGTTAAGCTTTTTGCCAGTATGTGTTCATAGAAGTGTTTGAGGTAACTGAACAGTTCTATAGATTGAGTATGATGCAGATGAAGTGAATTGGTGATGCAGAAATAAAGAGTTTACTGCAATAAGGGACATGTTATAACATTTTTTAGTAATGAATCTTTTGAGAGCTAAAGTGTGTTGTGTCTTCACCCCCCGCCTTCTAGTTCAGCAATTTAAGATGGCAAAGCTCCAAGTTTAGATTTACTGGTGGTTTTGTTCAGATTTTTCTTTTCCTCACTATCTGCTGCCAGGGTTAGTTCTGAATTTTGGGGTTGCTGGCAAATGCCATGCTCAAGAGTAATTGTACGTGTTCTGAATAATTTTGGTTTGGATAAGTTATCGCTTCAGTGGGAGGATTATCTTAACTAATTCTTATTTTTTTGTAATTTGCACACTTATGGTAACCAAATAAAATTATTTGATTCTAGCTCAAAAAAAAGTGTATGTGTATACAGTTTTTTAATCAAACAGTATGTGGGCAAGGAATCAGTGCTTCATAGTAGCTTTTTTTTGAAAATAAATAAAAAGCAAGTAGTGTGATTTTTAGGTAAGTGCTGGTATTTTTGTGGGTTACCAGTGCCCTCTCTAGGCAAAACTGAGAGATGCTGCAGTCTGAAAGCAGTAGTGTAACTGGAACTGCTGATACCCGCTCTGGACTTACAAATAGAGATCTCAGACCCACGTTTGTAATCTGGTTTTACTGCTTTCTTGTTTTGTAGGTGAAAATGCTGAAGATGTTCTGCAGGGGAAGAAAAGTCTGAGCGAGAAAGTCTCCCTCTATAGAGGTGACATTACACTGCTTGAAGTTGATGCCATCGTTAATGCTGGTAGGTGGTTAAATGTTTTATATTATGTCTTTACAATTCTTTACAGTGTCACGTTAAATGTTTGAACTTTGAAAAGTTGTGTAGAATTGGTATGTCCTGTGGAAGTCAGCTGGACACTACATACTTGTTTTTCCCAATTTCTCTATATTGCATCTGTTCATCCTCTGTGCCTTTGCTGTGTGAAGGAATATTGCAAAACTGTAATAGCATAGTTGCCAAGAAAAAAATGGTGATCTTGCATCCATCTTTTGACTTAGGTTGAGTAGCTGAGGCCTCAAACTCGAGACTGTAGAAAGCTGAACTTTGATACTAAATTACTGCAGTACATTCTGGTTGGTTTTTATAAATCTAGACATTTGTGGACTAGGTGATGTGAAAACCTTATCAATAAGGTGATGAGAAAACTGATTTTTCCATTTTATGTGGCTTGGATATTTGCTTTCTTGAAGGGAGGTAGTGTCTTTCAAATTTTTGGTTGTGACCTACAGTGTTATAAATATTTTAGTACTACTTCTTGCTTAGTGACCATGTCTATGTGTATGCAACATAGGTGAAGAACTCTGCATAGCATCTTCTTGTGACAAAAGAGCAGGGGGGAAATGACTCTGTAATTAATTCATTTGTGCACTAGGTTATAATAAGCTAATTTGGCTGTTTGGGAAAGACTATGGGAAGGTTTCCCCCTACACACATGCCCCAGCTAAATCTTGCCTGTGCTCCCCACCCTAAAAAGAATACAGTTTGTGTATCCCAAGCCTGGAAATTCTTTCCCCCTCCTAGTATTTAGCTGGCATTGTCCTTAGTTGTTAGGATTATTGATTAATTTTCAATAAATAATTTTTGGTATTATTAATTTATTGGAAGGAAACGTATTGCAGTATCTTCTCTGTGATGGAATCAAGTGCAGAGATTCCCAAGGTTCTATTGGCCAAAATGGCTTACCACACTAAAAAGCTATGTGGAGATACTGTCTCATGTCTGTGAAGAGTGCAGAAACGTTTGCTTTTACGGTGTGGAAGTTAGTAAACAGACTCTTGAATTGTTTGATGTTGTTTCTCTCTGCCTAACTCCCACTTTACAGTGGAGACATGCTACTGGCTTTTGTGAAGTACAGGTACAATCTTTGGTTATCTCAGAATGCATTTTTGCACTCAAAGTAACGAGGATGGTATCTCCATGCACAAGTTGTTTGATTAATCTTCTAGTTTACTAAGGCACAAAAGCCTTTCCAAATTGCAGACAAACAATATGGTAGCATCCATGTAGTAACACGATCCTCTCCTCACTATGTTGGCAAAGCCTCTGAAGCTTTAATATTTTAATTCCTCCCCCTTCTCCCGATTCTTTCAAGATGATATTTCCAGTAGTGCTCTGGCTGACTTCCTTACTTTATTGCTCTACAGTAAGTCAATATTAGCATACTTTTTTCGATTTGATTTATATTTAGATTCTCTTTGTTCATAGATCTCCGTTGAATTACAGGCTGTAACTGGTTGTAGATTAGCTTCAGAATTGGAATACTTTATTTTCCTTGATTTAAAGGGGTTTTCTCCCTATCTCTTGTCTAAAAACCAGTCTGCTGGTCTATCCCAGTCTACCGATTACATTATCTACCTGTAAACTTGCCTGCCATCCTGGTAAGGAACATATCTATCTGTGTAGAAATAAAAAAAAATAGAACTCAATTAAAATCAGCACATATTAATGTAACTTTGAGAAAAGGATTAAAGACCACTCAAAATGACGCAGTAAAACTGAGGCTGAAAGACCTAAAGAAGGACTTAAGACTCTTCAAGTATCTAGAAGGCTATTGGCAGAAAGAAAGCAGTTGTTTCTACTGGTTTCTTCTATAAGTAAGATGAAGAGGAGTTGGGTTTGGGCCTAATGAGAGATTCAGATTAATGTTGGTAAAATTGTTTATTGGAAAGTTGGTGATACTCCATGATGTCAGGCTTATATGTAGCAGCAATCCTAGGTCAGGACACTGGTACGGGTTGGTTTTTGAGATTCTTCTAGCTCTCTTCTGTAATCTTTTGTAGTTCCTAAAATGCATAATATGTTAACTATTATGAATTGTTACAGTTACCTTGAAAATTCAAATCTTTTCTATATGTCAATGCAGTAATTAAAATTTGAGTGTAAGCCTTTGATTTGTTCATGGTTTCAGTGTTACGTTTTTTCTTTTGAAGTTAAACTTTTTCCACTTATTGTGGAGGAGTGGAGGGTAGCTGGAAAGCTTAACGAGGAGGATGTTTTGGTTCAAGATCTATATTATGCAAAAAATCCAGTTGCTGTATGAGAATTTTTTTTAAATCAAACAGGTTTCAGTCAAATTGTAGTGTCTCTTGGATGGTACCTAAAAACATGTTTCTGTACTCTGACACTTTTGCAAAGAACGCCACTGTCTTTCCTTCTGCAATTAAAATTATCAAAGCCTCAAAGAGATAAAGCAAAAAGTAGTCATGTTCTGTTTCTCCTTTGGAAAGCTCAGTCTTGCAGATGTTCTTATGGTGTAACTAACGCAATCCCACAGTACCAGCTTCTGTCTGCAAGATGAGTAAAATGCAGCCAGTTGAACGTGGAACAGGAGACAGACTTTTTAGAGGTGAATCTGTGCAAGTTCTTTGCTTACTTGAAGCCTTTTGTCTACCCGGAATGTTAATGACTGACACCCTCCCTAACCTAGGGCATGCAAATGGCAGGGGGAAGGAGGGAAGAGACCCGCTTGAGCTTTTGTCTCTGAATTTAGGAATTCTGTTAACTACCTCCTGTAATAAGTAGTTTAACATACAGCAAGTCATATACAAATTAAAGCAACAGGAAGATACTTAAAGTTTGAATTTTAATTTACATTGACTTACACAAACAACAAAATGTGTGTTGAGTAAAGGGAATAAATAGTACAGCAAATTCTGGGGCTGTGGAAGGGTGCCAGGTGGTTCAAGTTGTCTTGAGATTTGGATACGCATTAGCAGAAAACCTTAAATTTTCTAATACCTGCCTATGAGGGGTAAATGAGACACAAATGGATTTACTTAGTTAAATGGGGGTGTGAGAATATGTGCAGTAACTTGCCTATAGCATTGACTTTATACTGGCCCTCCTTTGTGTATCCAGGCAGCGTGACTCTTGGGAGTATGGCCAGGTTTATTTCTGAGCTATACTATCAAACTTCTGTTAAATTTAGTAGCTTACCTTATGCTCTGAATTCTGTTTCCCTGTTCACTTTCTCACATACAAGTGAGACAGTTGCAGTAATAACTTAATTTCTTTTCGGAGACTAACAAAGGTGCTAACAGTGATCTTATGTAGCTAAAGACCAAGATACCGCTGATGAGCACTGCTACAAAAGGATCCACTTTTCTCCTAGATTTAACAGACAAACTGAATGTTAGTTACTTTCCAAAAGTGTTTTACAAATATTTGGTGTTAAGAGGACAACTGTGGAAACAGTGGAGGTAAAGTGGAAGTAAAAGTTAGTGTCTTTGCTCATCATCAAAACAGCCATATCAAAACAGCCACCGAAATAATTTGAGATCAGAGCGAGGATCTATTTTCTGGCTTCTGAAGAGAGTGAGAGTTAACCTGAGATGCACCGTGATGGAGAAGGTAGCTGAAAAAAGGGGCTGATAAGCCACTTTGCTAAAATCTATGTCAAGTACCTACCGCTGTAAAGGTGTTATCCTTCCAGAATAGTTACTGAAACCTTCCTTGCTACTAATTGCATTGTAGACAAATATGACTTTAACTTGATGTTTTGCTTAAGGTGTTCTATTATGTTAATTTCCTTTTTTTCTTTTAAGGATTTGGCTAAGATTTGTACAAAAATCTTGTGTTTACTGCTATATATTTTTCTGCTCTTTCAGTATTACACTCTAAGAATGTGAACAGGCTGTTCCTGAAGCATGTGCTTACTGTGTAAATCGATGCTGACTGGCCTTTTAAACAAATTAAATTTTCCCGCATGTCAGTTCATCCTGATGCCAAAAGTGCTGCCAGCACCTGGAAGCCAGATAACCACAATTAGCCAACTTCCAAATAATCCATGGGAAATGAGCTTGGGAGATGTGTGTGTGAGTTCAGGGGAGGGAGGAGGAGGTTATTTGGTCCCCCTGCCCCTTTCTGCATCTGTTTAACACACATTTTATTCATACTGCAGGCATTTCCTGATAGAAGGTATTTCTGTGGACTGAGTGGGCTATGTGAGAAAAATAGCTACAGATAGTATTGGAACACTAAAGCCACAGAATGTGTAATGCCACACATACCACCTTGCCAGCTCCCTCCACCTTAATGTTTCTGAGCTTTCTCTAAGGATATGGATTTGGGGAGCAAGTGTCTCTGCTGGCAGTTAATTTAGTAGCAGTCCAAAATAAGTGGGGTATGCTCCGAGTTGTGACTCAAAAAAAACCAAAAAAACAAACAAAAAAAAACCCAAACCAAAAAAACCCACACCCCCCCACACACAGAGAAAAAAAAAAAAACAAACCAAAAAAAACCCACCCAACTGTTTCCTTCTGAGTCTGCTTGCCTGCTGCCTCTACTAATTTAAATATTCTGGATGGTATAATACGATGGTTTCATAACTTAGGTGGGTCTGATGTAACACTGGTCCTGGCTGAAGTTTCCTGGGCCTGCTGGAAAACCAAAAAGGATTAGTCCACCAGTTGTGGAGCTTATTCTGCTCAGAGCAGCCAACCCAAAATACAGAAATAAGCAGTAAAAGCCTCAGTAAGGTTTGAAATATAAATTGTGCAATATTTATAGTATTAGCCAAGCAGTAAATACTAAATTTCCTCTGCATTTTTAATAAATATGGGGAAAAACATGTTTTATCATATGCAGTAACTTTTAATATCTGAAGTAGATAAAGGAGTTGCGTTTTTGGAGTGGGTGTGATATGTATGTCTATGTACCTAATATACCTTAAGCAGCACTTCATCACTACTGACCTCGGGTATTCATTCACTTATTACCTGTTAATAAATCTTACTGGCCTGGTTCTAAGATGAGAAAGTATGTACTGATGTGCTTGTGAGTGAGTTTTTACTAGGAGCAAGATTGAGGGGAAACGATTATGTGGGGGAGGGGAAAAGGATTATCCTTACTTTTATTTGATTGGGAGAAAGAGGATGACTCACAGAACTAGAAGAAATGTTATTTCTTCTTAGCTTTGAAAAATATTCTTGCATATCTGTACAAAAGTATGGTACTGAGAACAGAAACCTTTAATCTTTAGGAAAAAGGAAGGTGATCAATTCTAATCAAGTAGATATTTCTGGTAATGAGTCTATAGTGTTGCTTCTAAATTAGCAGTTGGACAGTTGGTACAGTTACAGCAACTAGGTCGCTCCCTCTAAATTGTACTTAAATGCTGGAATAATCTCTAATCCTCCAAAGTTTGGGGAGTAACTGTCACTTTTTAAAGGGAATATTTTTTCTGTATGAGAAACCAAATGGGAAGTAAAATCTCGCTCTGATAAATACTGAAAAGAGTTAGTGAAGAAAAGAAGTAAACAACTCTTTATACTTTTTTTTAATTAACTTCTGATGCTGTAATTTAGTTACTGAACCTCATACTGTTAAAGAGGATGTTTCCTCTACAGGAAACCATCTGCGTATTGGCAGTGAGTCACTTCAGCTGGGTATGCAGGTTTGGCAGACACACACTGCACAAATTTCTTAGCTTCCTTGGCATATTCTGCAGGGCCAGCCAAGTGAAGGCATGCAGAAGGGAGGATGTCTTGATGGCTTTAAGAGGCAAGAGGTGTTTTCAGGGAGTGAATTACATCTGAATCTTTTTAACGAATTTGTAAGAGTTTGAAATGCTTATCCTGCTGTAGCTCCTTGTCCCGGTACTGGAACCATGTGGAACTGGAAAATGTTCAGTTTCAAATATGCTGTTTGCTTTGCTTGTTGCAGGGCTGGTTTTGACCAGAGCCTCTGCATGGCTCAGCAGAGAGGATGAAATAGCCCTTGTTGTATTAAGTCTCAACTTTCCCTAATGAAATATGGCTTTCTTCCCCCAGGCTTCTGACTTCACAGCCATGTTCAAGTATATTACTGTAACAGTACTATCTTTCTCAGTTTTTGTGACTGGAGATAGCAGCAGATTTTCTTCTGGACTCTTTTTTCATGGCCTTGACCTTGAAGTATAATCTGATTGCTTAATTTTGAGGCATCCCATTTTTCTCAAGTCCAAAATTACACATCAAGGTAGAATTACTATGTGTTGAAGCTGGGAACCAAATACATTATCACTGAATTATGCTTAAATGAGTGTGTAAGTATAGATAGTGGCTGAACTGTGTCTTTCCACATAAACAGCTTGTTAATGTGCAATCAGTCACTGCATTTGCCTTGAACTCTGTGCTTAATGAACAGGTGGGGGGGGAAAAAGGATGGATTCTAAGCTAGAACAGATCTGACATCAGGCAATTTCACTGATTGCTAATCGAATTCATTTGGCAACTTAATTTATCACACAATTTTCATCTTGTAGCTTCTGAAGTAGATATTACTTCAGAAGTGGCCTGTCTGAATATAATGAAGGTATTTTAGTCAGTCACTGGGCCTGAACTAGTATTGTGTACATACTTACTCTACCTCTTTGTTTTGCAGTGACCAGTAGTTTTTACTCTGGAGCTTATTTGAAATTATTCTTCAGCACTTCATTGGCTATGAAAATAAGTCCCTTAACTCAAATGTTCCTGCTATTGAAAGTGGAGTCAGCAGAACATAACATCTACCCTTAAGTTGCTTACAGGATTTTTGCGTGGGATGTTTGCATTTATTAACACTTGATTTTGTGGGTTGTTTTGGTGGCTTTTTTCCAACTGAGCTAAACACAAATGGTTGCTTATGCTGGGAGCGTCTTAGTGAATTTGTCTAGTAGCATGTTTTGCATGTTTTGTAAGCATGTTTTTAATGTTTTGTGTACAGATAGGGAAACTGAAAACTTGTATTGAAATCTCTTGCATGGAGTCATCTGGCATCTGTCTATGTAACTTACTGTTGTAATTTCCTCTAGGAATAGAACTAATAATGCTAACATTGTTGTTAATTTGGTTTTCATCTTTAGTGTGAGCAGACTGTGGTGTTAATCAAAGGCTTCTCAAATTAATTTACAGTTGATGCAATTGTCTGTTTTTGCAATTAGCCCCAGACTAATTTATATAAAGTCCCCACTTAGTCATCAGAAAAGTCAGTGTTAATAGTTGAGGGAATCGGTCATTCTTAATCATGACATCTGTGAGTCTGTTACTATTTTCTGTGGAAAGTGCTTTAAGCACAGCTGTTGAGTAGTAGACACGGTTAAACTTGCCCTCTGTTTTTGTCTAATTTCAGTGTAGTTCTTCCTTTTAGTGTCATACTCATTTGGATGAAAACTAAAAATCTATGTAAAGTGGCAGTGATCAAGAGAATGAAACCAAACAGAAGTACAGCTACAGATGCAGTTTAATATAGGTGGATTACTTAAGCTGCTGTCAAACACAATTTGCTCGAAGGATGTGGCGAAGGTTTAAGATTAAGACTAACTAGAATTGTACTGCAGCAAGTATGGTCACAATATAATTTGAGAATAACCCAGGTATAATTAGTATAACTTAAAATTTAAGAACAAAAAAATAAAGGATTAGCAGTGCTGCAGATGCATGGCAGGAATGAACTTTCATTTGTTCTGGGGTGCTTTGGGAGGGAGAAATTGATTGAGGTGAATTGTTCTCAATGTGCAAATATATTCTGCTGATGTCAACTAACAGAAAGGGCTTCTGGGTGGGTTTGTGCCTCAGATGAGGGCCTGGGAATTATCCTGCTGAATCATGTGTTGTGCCTGTGAGCTGAGAGACTCAGGTGATGGAATGAAGACCTAAACCATGCATGCCTACAAGGAAAGCTTTGCCTATCAGCCTGCTATATGGCCAGATACTTCAAACAGAGGGCACTTCACGTTAACAAGCAGTGGGCTGTGAGGGTTCACTGACTTACTGAGAAGCCATAAAAAAAAAGCGGTAGAGAAGAAAATACCCTTTCCATTTGAACAGTGCACTCAGAAGGCTCCTTAGACTAGCAGGTTGTGGACTGAGGCACCAGGTGCATAGCAAGTTGAGGTTCAGAGCAATGCTGTTTGACTTCGTGTTATTCCACCATGACGTAGAAGTCTGAGTAGAATGAGATGAGGGTGCAGGATATCTAAATATTTAAACCAGGTTGCCTAGGGAAGTTGTGGGTGCCCTACCACTGGAAGTGTTCAAGTTCAGGCTGGATGGGATTTTTTCCAACCTGATGTAGTGAAAGATGTCCCTGCCCATGGCGGGGGGGTTGAACTAGATGATCTTTGAAGGTCCCTTCCAATCCAAACTGGTTTATGATTCTATGAAATAACCCTGGCACAAAGTTAGATGGCCAAGTATCTCCTCTGACTGGAATCAGCATAGTCTGGTAGTTTTATGAAAATCCAACATAAAATGGGGAAGGTAGACATTTTAGTAGCCTAATTGAACCTGATGGTCTATAGTACCTGGAGTTATTAACAGTCTGGTCTTTATCAGTGTTAATGCTTTCAGGCCACTATCTTTTGCCTAGACCAGTATGTTCTCCTGATTTCTTTGTGCATCCATCGTTGAACCCATTTATTGTCCCTGATATATTTCTAGGCTCCCTGGGGCAATAGTTGTCTATATACACCATGTGTTGCTGATACTGTTGTTCACAAAAAAACCCAAAACCAAACTGCTTAGGAGCTTTATGAATACAAATGAAACATTTCAGGTAACTTTGACGCTTTCTGGAGTGGAAAAAATGGGTGGGAGTAGGGGACACTACTTGGATCATAGGTGACTTGTCAGGTTTAGAAGTAACTCATATTTTAGTGTTTGTGCTTTCACTTGATCCCTTAGCTGCTCAGGTTCGTGCTTGGATGCTCAAACTAAGCACACTATCTATCCCCTTAAAACTAGGGACTCTACGTTTTGCAAGCAGGGTGGTCAGAGCAAGCAGGCTCTGCTGGAGATCTGGGTTTCTAGCAGTGTTCAGGAATTAAGGGGAATAGTAATAGGCCGTGAAACATCAGGTCTTTCACTGTATCATCTTCTCTTTTAGCTTCTTTGTCCTCTGACACTGCTTTTTGTGGTTTGAGGGGGTGGTGATGTAAAATCCTTTCTCCTGTTAGTAGAACTTCTTTCCTGTATTCTAGGACTGTAATGTGGACTTTACTAACTATTGCATCAACGTGATTATTGATCCTTCATGCCGTGGTTGCCCTGGACCTTTTTTGTGTGCGTCCTTTCTAGAGAAAACTAGCAACACACAGGGAAAACACCTGCAAAGTTAGATTCCTTGGAAGTCTCTAACTTCAGTTGTGATGTTTGAGGTGTTTTGGGATGCCATGAATACTGTCTGACAGCAGGTGGCAATAGTGCCACTGTTATGGTGAAGCCACTTTTTGCCTGTATACCTTATATTTTCTTGAACATAAAATCAGTAATGACTTAAGCAGAGGAAATAAAAAACATTTGTTCTAGGACTGCTTGTTGGATAGGCCATCGATATGGCTTGCACTTATTAAATGCCTACTCCATTTCATTACATGTGTTTAGTGTGTGTTTGAAATACGAGACAGACGTGGTTTGGAAGAACTGTAAGCATGTTTTACTTCATAGAGGAATATATTTAGGAAGGACCTTGCTTTCAGCCTGTCTCATCCTACTTCTGACAGTGCTACTGTCATCTTGAGTGCACTGATGAAGCAGTGAGGTGTAAGAAACAACTCAAGGTCGTCTTCAACAGTTATGCTTTGTTTCATAATATTAAATCCACTTTTAATCAGGACTTGTGGGGGATTATCTAAGGACAGGGTTTTTTTTTAAGACAATGGTTCCAACAGTATGTTCTTGGTCAAGATAGGCATGTAACATGGTGCTTTTTCAAGCTTCTGCATTTCAAAAAACCCAAACCAGTCAAGCTTCTAGTAATTGAAAAGCACCAGGACACAAGAGAAGACTTCTTTAAAGTCTCCTCTTGCAGTACCTACAAAATCTTAGCTATGGGTAGCCAACTGGTAGGCTGAGATTGTCTGTATAACGTTAATATTGCCCCCTTGTGCTTCTCTGTTGGGATAGATGTTTGCGCTTTACTAGCTTTATGATGTAACTATAAACACATTGGGATGGGCTAGGTTATTCTTGGTTTGTACAGATATTAGCTCAACATGATCTCAGTCAGTGTAAGTAATATACAGTAAGATTAGCATGGGAATTAGAATTAATATGCAAAACATAATTCCATTAAATAGCTGCAGTTAAGCATTGAATAGGGGAAGGTCTACTTTGATCAGAGAAAGTAAACTTTAGGTTTATCTTACCTAACTTACTAGACACAGAAAATGGGATACCTACTCACCAAAATGGTAGTGAGACTTGATGTTTAGAAATGCTGTTGTGTAGCAGTCTGACTAACCCCCTCTGTCTCCTCTTCCTTTGCCTTTGGCAGGAGGCATTGCTTTTGCTTTAATTCTCTTAGCTGCGGAGTAGAAGACTGACACCGTTGTCCACCCTTTCTTATGATTTCAGATGTGGCTAGTGTTTTGCTATTTGCTGCAGATTCTGGGGAAGCTTTTCAAAATGTTAGTCACTTTAAATACAGTTTCAGTTACTTGTTACATAAATAATTACAGACTCTGAAATGCAGTTCAGGTTTTGCTTTGACCTATGGCTGTTAGAAACTGAGTTTTCTGACAAATAAAACATTTATGTTGCAAAATCACAAGTTGCTTTCTTTAGGAATTCAGAATGTCTCTTGCTTAAACATTAGTTTTAAGGGTATGCCTTGGCTTTGAAAATCTGGACTCCAAGCCCCTTTGTGTGACCTGCTGTCACAGTTGTAAAAATTAATAATGGCAGCTAAATATACATCAAAGCATGGTGGAGGCTTGCGAAAGTGGTATTTGCTTGTTAATCCAACCACAATGGCAAGTGTTTTTTGTATCATGTGCAAGTAATAGACCCTTACATGCTTATATGCCGTTGTTCAGAGTTGTTTCTGAAATATGCTGTGTTGTTTGGATGTACGTGGGAATTGTTTTGATTATAGTATTGAAGATGCTGCAGAGCCCTATGCTTTCTTCAGAACTGTGTGGCAATGAGATACCAGTGCTCCCATACATCCGCAATTCCTATAAAACTTGCACTTGGAGGTAACAGTAACGTTCAAACATGATTTTAGTATCTCCTGCCTGGACTGTCACTTGCACAAAGTGCTGGAATGGCAAGAGGGCACATGGGTGGTACCATTGCTTCCTCCTTTGGGGTGCCCTGTCCTGAATACTGGCCCCTTGGCTGCAGAGGAGCCATTAGGAGCTTTGCTCCTTTTTCCCTGAGCTGTGCTGGAGGGCAGGCAGACTCATAAAGAAGAGATTACTTGGCTTTTGTAGGAGCTATGTTGGAATGGCACTTGTTCTCCGATGGTTTCGGCAGTGATGCCTTGAAGCCCAGGGCTTTTCTTGCCTGTTCTGTTCAAATAGTTGAAATTTGTGGGAAAACAGTGATTCAGAAAACTTTTTAGGATTACTGCTTCTTCTTTTTTGTCACTTGCATGTCTATGCTGCAGTAACTTTAATTGCTGTATAACACGAATCAATTAAGTCTGTCTCTGCAGCACCTTTGTTTTGTGCTTTAAAGTTGGTTCTTGTGAAGTAGTAAATAGAAATAGTTAATATCTGGTATGCCTAGTTATAGGCTGCCTCAAAAAACGGTTATGTCAGCTATATTTGATGTGTATTTAGAATGTTTTGCATTGCAAATCCATGTTAGAAATGCTTTAATGTTTGAAATGTGAACCATATTGCTTTTTCAACAGAACTGTACTCTTGTCATGTGAAATACTGTTTCTTAAATAAAAAGTTATTGCTTTCAACTCTATCAAACCAGGCTACAGAGGAATGTAAGTCTTCCCAGTGACTTATGATAGATAATATTAACTGGCAACCCATTTCCTTTACATTTCTAAGAATTTGTGGTGTATAGCCTATTTCAGAGAAACTGGTTTTTCATCCTGTCGGTTTCAGTCCACAAGTGGTTGCATTGGGCAGTATGGTCCAGGTCACTACTTGACTAGTTTGAATTTCTTCAAATCCAAGTCCTGATATTACTCTTTATGAAATAAAAATTAAATTTTATAATGACTTCCAGAATAGTCAGTCAATGAAGAATGGTGAATTTTACCTGCAGAGTTCACTAAACTGTACTGGGAAAAATAATAAATCCCGAATTTATGTATAACTTCTTATTTCTGAGGTTCTGTGACAATTTGCATTTTAGGTTGGCCATTACCTTAAATAAAACAACTGAATCTTCTCTGGGGGAAGGGTGGACTGGGGCAAATACAGCAGTTCTTAGCTTTCCTTTGATTCCTTGGATGGAGCCATCTCCAAATGCTGGAGGCCAGATGATTTTTGCCTTGTCACAGCAGAGCTTTGCCTGCCAGCAGTTCTAACCTTGGCCATGACGCAGCTAATTATAGTTTCTTTTTTTTCTCCACTACTAGTTGACAAACCTTAGCATTTCAGAGAGCTGAGTGACCAGCATTAGGGCTGTTTCACCACAGAGTGATTTCTCTACCTTGTACCTCCTTTCTAGCAAAAATGGACCTTCTTAGGAGGCCTGAACTTGGTGTTTTGGTAGGTCTTAGAGCCCAAAGGCTCTTCAGGTCAGAAGTGTATGGCTTCAGAGGCTGCAACTCAAGTTCAGACTAGTCCTCAACACCATTAATAAATTAGATTAAAATAAAAATTTTTTCTTAAATACAAAGTGAATCCCTTGATTCCCCAGCATAGCAGCATGTGTTGACTGCAGCCTCCCTTTCTACTTTTCCACACTTATCCTTCTCTAGGAGAAAGATGTGAGAGGGGAAGCATACACGGTGTTGCCTTTTCTCCATAGAAAGGCCGCTGTGAGCTGTTATCAGATGTTATCAGATGTAGCCTCATAACTGCAAATTGGTGTCTCAATTCATGACCTTTGGTTTCAGCACCAGCAGTTGGGGAAGCTGTGCTGATGTATTAAAACCACTTTTTCTTATTTGGGCTGGTGCTAATCATCCAGGAAAGCTGAGTTTTGTTCTTCTTTCTTGTCGCTCTCTTTTAGAGATCCAAGGCTATTCCGCTTTGCCTGGGGATGAGACTGAGACGGATGGTTCCTTAGTGCCTTTGCTATAGATGCTATGCCTCAGGAATTTCCCCTGAGCGCTGCTAGAGTCACTTTGTATTTCATAATCCCTTGCTGATAATTAAGTCAATTTGCTGGTGCAGGCATGATGGAGCTAAGCTAGGCCATGTTCCTTTTTTAGCCAGGGTATGAAGTGAAAAGCTTACTCTTCTGATTTGATCAAATTGAGAACTGAAGCATATCATTACCTGTCCCTGGCTTGGAATGTGGGTCAGATTTATCAGTGGCATTGCCACCCTTGCTGGACTTCCTACTCATGAATTTATTGTGCCTTTTTTCGTTTAAGGGGAGGAGGAATTGAGGCAGCCATGTATTGAGTTTGAAGATGTTAAGCACCACTCCTCAGCAAGGAAGGGATCCAGCCATGAGCTGGGGAGCCTGGAGCTCTAGCTAAGGACCTGCCTGTGGGAGCTGGGGAAGGACATGGCCTCAGGATGCAGGGCTTTAGGAAAAGGGGACAGGACTTTGGATCTGTGCATACTGTGTAGTCTCTTTCCTGCCTAATGTGGTCTCTGACTGGATCAAAGGATTATTTAGTTTCCCTGGCCAAATGCAACATTCCTTCTGCTAGAAATACTGCTTTGGCTTTTTTTTTGTTTGTTTTTTGTTAAACATCACTATTTTACATAGTCTTGCTAAACATGTATTTTGATGAATATTTTCTTGTTCTAGCTTGGATCTAACTTTTTTTCAATCCTGGTATGAATACAGTGCTGCAAATTTGGAACTAGTCTGGTGAAACGGAGAATGATTTAACATTAAGAAATGGAATTTTGGGTGCTTTCTGGTTGTTTTGCAGTCAGTTTATGTTTGTGTTTTTTTGCTTGGGGTTGTTATATTTTTTAGACATGGGATCTTTTTAGTTGATATTTATACACTTTTAGCACAGTATTTCATTCTCAATACCTGTACTACAACATGTAATATGTGTGTATATTTGCACTCATTGTAATTTGATTTTTTTAATTTAGCTGCAGTTTTAAGTGTGTTTTCCAGACTAGCTATGTGAATAGTCTACACTGTTGACGTTGTACAAATACTGAGGATAAATCCTGTATAACTAGCAAGACTGAAGAGTTTTAAGTGATGATCCTAAATTCTGTTCCCTTGCAATACACTTCTTCTGAGTGCATATAGTGAATCTATGAATTAGGTAAGAAAGAAAATGTGCATATAAACTGGAAATAAAATCAGTTGCTGAACAGCCCTAGGCTTTTAATTCAACTTTTGTACAAATTGGTCCAGGTATCCTACAGTGGGCTAATTCTTAGCAGGATTGAGGTAAATGTATTAATACAATTTCAGTGGTGCACACATGAAAGTACTATTTTCATATTACAAAGTTTCTTTCAATTATATAATCTTTTAAATGCTTTTTTATTTTTCTGTAGAGTATCATAATTGAATTTCCTGCAATGTAACATGCATGCATGTGTGGAGATAGGTGGTGAGAAGGGAATGGAATTAAAGATGTTGTTTGAAAAGATTGTTTACGGATTTTTTTTTTTTTTATATATATACTGACACAACTGGTAGCTTACTTTTTTCTTTTGAAAACCTGTCTGGAAGAAGCTGATGTGGTAATGGATGTAGGATTTCTATCCTCAAGTGAATTATTTCACCTTTAGAATTGGAAATCTGAATCTGGTACTTCCAAAGCATCTTTCTTCTCCATTGTCCAAAATACTTGCTTTTCAGAGTGCATGGGTGACAGTTTTTGATACTAATACATTATTCTTCTGAAGCTTAATACCTTCATTGTATACAATAGCTTCCAAGTTTCATGACAATGCTGATTTTAAATAAGGCAGTTGTGTCCATGGATGGATTTGAGATTAAACCTTGAATGTGCAAAAAGCTGCATAAGTTCTTAACTTGTAGCGTAGGGATAGTCATGTTCACTTTGGAAGGATTGTTCTTCTATAATTTAAGGACCTATAGAAGTCTTGAGAAATGTGTTAAAGGGCTATTTCTCATTGAAGTTTTTTCTCCCCAGTATTTAATAAAAAGACTCTCATTTTTGTTCCATTTAAAAGCTGCTCTCTTATCACTGTAGTTCATTATTTCAGCTTCAAAGTGTAGTCTACAGAGAGGCAATGAGGTGTATCCACATCTAGAAATTAAGCAGTAATCATATAGTTTGGTGTTTCAACAGGCTTTGTTCGTTAGTAAGTACAATGATCCATTGTAAGTACTTGCTGTAGTCATGATGTTAACAGTCTGAAACTTAAACTCTCCAGAACAATTTTAAATACGTACGCCTGACTGATGCTGTAATACCAGGTGTACTAAATGCACTTCTGCATGTCTAGATGTAGTGGTGGCTGTTCTGTGGAGTCATTAGGGGAAGAATATCAGAAATCGTGGGCATAGCCTGTGCGTGCATGTGTATGTGGCTTTGGATTTACCAATCACAGAATATTTCATGAAATCAGTTTATATGTCATATATATATCATATATATGTCTATATCAGTTTATATGTCATATATGAAATATTATATGTCAATAGTTCATGCTTGCACGAAGAGCAAGAATATCAACTATGGGCATGGTATAATGATTGGAAAAGCTTCTTTAAATAAAATGCATTTGAAGAAATTGAAGCAAGAAAAGGAGAACAAAGGCACAGAGAACACTGAGGAAGACAGAAAGGGGAGAAAATAGAACTGAAGTGCTGCAGATCAGTGGGAGAAGGAAGTCAGCATTCAAATGCGGAAGAAATTGTTAACTGTTTGGTGGGTTTGAATTATTGAAGCTCATCTTGCAACTCCATGGACCCAACTCTTAATGATTAAGACAACACCTACAGATTGCAAAGTTCGATCAATAAGATCGTAGGATGTGAAGAAATGGATGCTTTTAATTTATGAGAAGATGAGGGAATCTTCAGATGTCCTAAAGATGTAAGTGGGAGAGGGTCACTTGACCAGGGTGTTGTGGGTTGGGGCTGTAATTATACAGCTGTTTGGAAGCTTCTCAGCAATAAAAACCATTAACGCTTTACTCTGAGTGGGGTTGGTCTGTGTGGTTTAACTCCTCCCCTGGAAACTGCCAACCCAAGACTGTCCTAGGCAAGTGCATGAAAATGTGGAAGTCAGCCATTCAGTGAAGTTTCTTTCATCTTTCCAACCTTAGTGAAGGACTGTATGTAAATAGTTTTTGCTGATAGTGTGTGCAAGGTAATTATGAAATGCTTACATTGAGGGGGAGGGAGAGGAGTAGCCTATATTTCTCGTTATTATTGGTTTACTGACAGCCTGTTTGTTTCAGTAACTTTTCTCTATCTATGTAACTGAACCACCTTTAAAAAAGCTGCTGACTTTGTTTTACAGTGCAGGCTGTACTTGAGCCTAAAAACTTGCAGCAAGAAGGTGCCACGGTGTGCAAAGATCTCTTGAATCTGGTGGGTTTTTTTGGGGGAGCGTCCTGGTGCAGTCCTGCTGGAGATCGTGTGCTGCTGCAGCTTCTGCACGCAGGTGCAACGCTGTTGTCTGCACATGGGTTCTTGGCCAGTAAGACAAAGTGCAAAGCCATGGCTCATGAGCGATTAACCATCACTGTTTAAATCTGATCCAAAGAAATGTCAAGCTGTATAATAACCACAGTTGCCTTCACATTATCTTGAGAGCAAAAGGTTGGTCATCCCAGATCAGTGTTGGTCTATCCTTTGCCTCCTAACAAGCATCAAATGTTTTATAAATGGAGGCAGAATTCAAATTACTGCTCTTTAGGGGTTTTCTGGTGAATGCAGCACTGAATTTTAGTTTGTATTGTGGAGGCTTTGGGTCACTAGAGTGTGCTGCAAGCCCAGCCCTGTGCAGTGCGGGCTGGCTGCAAGCTCGCCCCAGTACTTTCCCTGATGCTGGGTGACTGTAAATTTTTCGTCATGTTGCTTTGCCGTCACCTGGGCAACTTGAGCAAATTCCCCTGCTATTTTCTTTGTGTTACACTCTGCTTCCCTGCCAATGAATGACCTGGTGGCTTGTTAGCCTGGTACCTGGGTGCCCCAGGAGAGCATAGTGTTGTTAAGTGTTGTAATGTCCCTATGGCCACCTTTATTTTGCTGAAGAAGGAGCCCGTATGAAGTTGTCACGCTGATGGCTTATAAAGAGTTGGTATCAACAGCATTTAATTAAACCCTTTATAGGTGATGTGTGATAATGTTTATGCAGTTGGGCTTTTCAGCTTTGTGGTGGTGAATGTGGGGAAGAAAATGCAGACTTGCTGCATAGGGCTGTGTGTGGAAGAAAGCACACTGTGTATACAGTGCTTGGAAATGTATTCATTTTCTGTATCAAAAAGTCGTAATTCTGCCTTTTTAGAATACAAGTGGTCTGTTTTCCATGTTCCTGCAAGTTATTCTTTGATAGAGATGCACAAATTGAAAGTAGTAATTTTTTTTATATTCAGTGCCTTTCTGCTTGGTCAGGAAAACTTTGCACAGTTGAATTTTTTTCATATTTTCGGTGAAGGCTGCGGCAGTCTGGATTTCTAGCTTGAGGACAAATCCAAAACTGCAGAAATGTAATTAAAAGATTTTTTAATTACTTCTGCTGTCTTATTTTAAGTTCATCCTCTGATGAAAATTGCATTCTGAAATAGTGGGAAATCTAGAATGTCTTCTCTTCTTGGATGAAGATCACGGTTGACAATTCTCCTCTGCGGGCATACTGTGAGTTTCTGCTGTGAGAACAAAAGCTCAGCTGTGCAGGGAGCAGTTTTCATAGGGACAGGGCTTAAATTGTGAGACTTCATAAAGAAACAAAGGACAACTGCCTTCCATCTAAGTGTGAGATTAACCTGTCTACAAACTCACATTTATTTTCATGGAAAAGTTGTAATTTTTTTTAAACCAGAAGCCTGCTAAGAAGAAGTACTGTTACATATACATTTTTATATCCATACATTCTGCAAAGAATGAAGCAAATTATAAACTTGTTGCTTGATGCTTTTACTGGAAGGCAATCTAATACAAGGGCAAAGTCTATCTGAGCACCCCTATATACACAACAGGATTACCAGCAGTTGCTAGCATCAGGCTACAACCAGGGTGACCTCTTTTGTTTTACTCGCAGCTGTGTGTGCTGTTGCATGCTCTGGTATTAATCTTGTAACTCATTCTGTGAAGCAGGCAGGCAATCTTGTGCAATTTAACTGAGAACTGTGGGAAATATGAGTGCAGATTAGGACAGCTAGGAAAAAATACTCTGCTGAAGGGTCCCCTTTCCTGCTGCCTCTGGTGATTTTGACTTTATGTAAAAACAGGTTGTCCAGCTATTTTCTGTCTCTGAGTACGTGGATGAAGTGGCCAAATCAGACTGGCAGAATCTTGAAGTGGTGTTAGTGTTTTATGGCAACATGATAACGTTATTTAATCTGGAAATAGTTATGGCTGCTAATATGTCTGGAATTTGTGCCAGATGGTCATTTGCTTGTCTAGAATGATGTAAGCTAAACCTAGAGGAAAAGAAAAAAAAAAAAAAACAAGCCCCAACCCAACCTTATAAACAGGTCTAGCAGCTTCTCTGTTCTTGCAATGCAGGGAGCTGTTTTGTCCGGTGGCTTTAATTGAACATGATGCACATAGGTTTGGCACACCAGTTTCTGAAAAGTAAAAATTCTCTTTTCAGGCCAGTGAGGGATGAATATTTCGGGTTAATTTTTGCTTCACTAACTTGAAAAATAATTTTTTCATTACTATTTTGAGCTATATGTTAAGATTGTAAATTTCCTTGGAAAGCTAGCAAATGGAACATGCCTATGAAGAGATTAAAGTAATTATACTGCAATGCTCCTCTAGCAACAGAGTAGTCTGGGATAAAATTATTTGGAGAGATGCCAAAGCCAAGTTTGGTTCCATTTTAAGCTAAAACTAATTAAAGTTGTCAGGTCTTACAGTGGTCAAAGGTTGCTTAGCTGCTACTTGAAATAAATGAATCTTTTTCTCAATCAGTAACGCTAGCAGCTACATGTTTGCAGCTGTCTTCATAATAAAAAGAGCTCCAAGAGCTTTCTAGTTCTTGTGTGCATATCTTTGTGTATGTCTATTTTAGCATGTCAGGTGGTATATTGTGGCCTTTAAATGAAGTTATCTGTCTCGCCAGCTCTACCCATCAGTCTTTTTGTCTATGCTTGCCTTTTCCTTTGTTGTTTTATTTCAGTTCTGCGGAAGAATTCTTATGAGGAAGCTTCATCAGGAGGCTGCTTTAAGACTTTCTGTTTCAAAAAAGCTGCTTTGAATCATTCCATGTATTCAAAACAGCTGTACAAGATTCAGGAGAACAAACATAAGTTCCTAGAATGTAAAGTCTGATAGAATATTTTTCTAAAACAGTCGTAACTTTTCAAATGTCATATGCCAAATACAACTGACCTCAGAAATTCTGTTGATTATTGGTCTTCAAGATAGTTGTGAGTTTGCCAGTTTTAAGTGGTATAGCTATCCCTAAACTGAATTTTTAAAATCATGATGAATGTATACCTCAAATACGTAATCATTCAAAATATGCTTATGGCACTTTCAAGAACGGGGAGCCTATACTTACTGTCAGTAGTAGAGTTTCCTGAGAAACAGTGTAGAAGATAATGCTGTATATAATGAGGATACATTATCCGTGTGTTCCTAAAAATCTGAAATGGTTAAAAAGGAGGGAGTTGGGATTATTACGGGGTTTTTTTTTGCTATTACATGTGCATTGATGTGGAAGTAGGTGTACATACTCAAGATTTGATCTCAACATGTTAAAACTGAATTTTTGCAGTCTTGCATTTTGTAGTCTGGAGGTGGAAAGTTTGAAAATGTGTTTTCCAGTGTCCAACTTGCTGCATTTACATACCCAGTTCTGGCTTTCTGCGACACAAAACAGCATGAACCTTTGGAAGCAGCTTCACTTATGCACCCATGCACGTGTTTGTGCACACACATGCATGTTCAAAAATATAGCCAAGCAGGTAATTTTTTCGTGCTTTGCTTATGGATGAGATGTAAAATTTATGCACTGTTTTTATGTCATAGTAGGGCTTAGGAATGACACTGGACAAATATCTGGGTGAAGTTTATGTTTTTGCCTGAAGTTTATGTTTTTGCCTGAAGAACGATCTAGAAATAAATTTAGTTGTATTACTTATTAGTCCAACTGTTTTCTCTCCAAAAAGAAAAAATCACGTTGATAGCTTTTAAACTCATTCGAAGTTTTATATTTGTTTTATACAATAGAAATGTATAAATATAAAAAATTTTTGTATTTAAATTTTAGCTTCATCTGTTTGTACTCGGGGAGGAGAAAGATCTAAGATGATGTGGAGTAAAAAGGCTGATATCAGTCAGAGCTACTTCCTGAAACACTGGATCTATTTCACTTTTACATACCACTTCTCATAAATAAACTTCTAGCTCTAAAGTTTCACCTAGCTCCACTGTAGACTCACCGTGAAATTTAGATGTCAGGCTTGACTGGCTACATTTTGACTGGGATAATTAATAATATGCCTTTAAATTCATTTGGGGGTTTGTATTCCACCCTTTTGCCCCGCCCCCCCTTGGCCACTCCCCTTCTTTTTTTTCTCCTTTTTCTTTTTTTTTCCCCTGCACTGAGTAGCTTTGAAATGGTACTTCTAGGTATACTCTGTGTATGTATGTTACTGTATATATTTTTATTTTACTATGTGATATCTGTTGTGCATGAGTATAATGCGGAGTATTGAGGACATAAGCTTGAAAGCATGAATTGGGGTTGGATGTCAGTTGACTTTCTGTGCTTTTGGATGTCTCAACCCTGATATTTCGTGAAAGGTATTGGGTTAAATTGACTTTGCATGTTAGTCTTGTGAAGTAAAAAAAGCTTAGTGGATATTGCAGGCTGTAAATAGGTGCTTTTATGGTTATTAACTGTGTTGCCAAGATATTTTTCATATATGAAAATTGTACACATATGAGATCAAATAGGTTGTGTAATACCTGCTTTGACTTCATAGCGTCTATGTATAATGTAACAGTAACGTTTAAACACAGCTATGAAATAATACCGTTTCCTTTCCTGTGAATTTTTGTTGTTATAGAGCTTACCCATATCTGTAACTGTCCACAACCACCTTTCAGCACCAACTGCAGAGGAGACTTACTTCAGCAGACTGGAATGGCAAGCTAAAGTGATGCTAACAAACCCCATGGGATCGGATAAGTCTTAGTTATAGCAGGTGCTCACTAAGCTGGAGTTTAGCAATTTGTTGCCTCAAACTGTGAGGAAGGCAGCTCATCTGACCAAAATGTCGGTTTATGAAGCTTCCACAGAGATGACTCCAGAGTGGTCAATGTGTAATGTTAAAAACTAACAAAACCTTTTTATTAAAAAGGAAAAAATATACTTGTGATGAGTGCATTAAGTGAGGAAGTGCAGTTGTATTTTTCAGTAAAAGAATTTTAAAAGTATTTATTAACAATAAAACAGTTATAAGCATATTAGAGTAGATGCTGTCTTTACATGTTACCCTACTGAGAGAATTACCCGCTGCTTGGCTGTGGCAGTTCATTCATGTCTGTCTGGTACTCCCCTTGCCTTTGCATGAGAGAGGCACCGTTTGACTATAGTGTGCTGTCCTGTGTTTATGGGTATAGGGAGCTCGGGCTCTAGCATCGAGCAGCAGCCTCTAAATACCAATTTTCTTAAAGCAAAATATGTTTTAAATTGTTTGCTGCTGTTGCTGTAAAAATCCTGGACCAACTTTTTAGCCAACTATTCTGTTTTGTCCATATCGTGCTCTGTGGGAGGGAGGGCTGGCTGCCCTTAACCTTTTGGAAGAACAGAGGTAGCTTCAGTGTTAAACTTCTCAACCTCTAAATCTTCTTACTGTAAAAGTGATTAGACAGATTCATAGTCAACAGGTCATAAATGGATAGTAAAAGGACTGGACATAAATGTACGCTCTAACATCCTTAATGGAGCAGTTACGGATGCGGGAGGAATGCAAGAGGAAGGGACTGCAGGTAATTGCCAGGCTGACATGTTCTCCCTGAGCATCATCCCCTGTTGCTTACATCAGGGAGGAAAATCCTGGGCTAGGCAGACCATTAGTCTTACATGGTAAGGCGTTTCTTCCTCTTAATAATATTTGGAGTGGGTATCTCTTGCTCTTAAAAACTAACTGCTTGGGCTTCTCAGGACAGGCTTGTTTACCCTCTCTGCCCCTGTCCCTAGGGAGAAGTTTAAAACATGGAAGAAAAGCTTCTGCACTTATTTCTGGTAACACTGGTATCTGGAGCTGTTCTTGCATTGTAGGGATAAAATGTCATAAGCTAAGTCCACCTTCTCTAAATACTTTTTTTCCTTTTTATGTTCACAGGTTGCCTTGTAATGACTGACAGTTCAATTATTTCAGCACCATGTAGCTACTTGGGATGTTATGGAGTGGCATGTGTGTTTATATATATAGATAGATAGATAGATAGATATAGATAGATAAAGATATGCACTCTAGTAGTTACAGCCAACCAGGGCTGCAACATGAAGCTGTGTGCTGCATTCCTAGAACCAGGAATAGCCAAGTGGCTATAACTGAGTGAGTTGAACATGGTACCTGTTGGGGATTTGCTCTTGGGTGCATTAATAAGTAATAGTTATTAAAACAGATATGTGCATCCACATACACAGATATGCTTTTTTACAACAGCATTTTAATCAAGTACGGAGTATGCAGGACAAAGTATGATGGCATTTCTGTGTATGTAGCATAGTTCAGACTAGAGTATTTTCTTTTGAAGCTCACAGTGGATTGCAAGATTTTTTTTTTTTTTGCAAATTTGCTTTCAAAACTGTGCTATGACAAACTGCATTTGCTGGCCTGAGTTGCTAACAATATCTAGAAACCTTGTGTTAATCACTAAAACCCACAAGCCCCTGAACAAGCAAACAAATCAAAGAAGTCACAGATTAGCTTGTTACACTGTCCTGGATGACTAATTATTTTCACTGTGCTTATGGGGATTGGTTTCTACTGCCCACCAGTTATTTAATCTTGGTTTTTAACTATAAAATTCGGTGGAAAAAGCGATTAAATCTTCTTTTCTAAAACAGAAGGTCTTTATTTATTGTTTATGGAACAATTAAAATGAATGTGGATATGATCTGTTTATGAAAGCACTAAAGCTTGTAATAGCTTTCTTGTTTGCTTTGGAGTTTATTTAGTGTTTTTGAGGGCTATCAATGCCATGTAGGAAATAAGACTTTTGAAACAGACACTGCACACTGGGGTTTTGTAAATTTTTTGTTTTGTTGGAATTTCAGGATAAAATTGTGATTATAAAGGCGACGGGCCTTCGAATGGTGCCGAAACAGTAACTGTAATGTTTAAATTGCGTATCTTGTTTCATGAGTAAGATTCTTGAATTGTGATAACTTTCAGTGCTCATATGTCAGAAGATAATTTTTGAGTGATATGTACACATACATGATGTTTTTTGTCACCGAGTATTTTAGTGTAAATATTGGGTATTTTACACTGAGAAATAAGGTAGAGTTATTTTGTTTACTACTGGGAAATAGTAAATATGCTTTTCATATTTCATACAGCACTTGAACAAATAAATATGTACTGCTTTATGATGAAACACCCCCAAATCTTCCAGGTTGCCGCTGGTGAGAGAGGTCATATTTCTGTCTGCAAACAGTTTGATCACAACTGCCGACTGCTATAATTTGGTTATTACCCATCAGCTTATCAATACTGCGCAAATAGAAAAACCCCGAGTTGAGGCAGAGGTGAAACTCGCACTTTTCCCGGTCAGCCTGAACTGAAGTGGTTGCTGCCTGTCTTGAACAGAAATGGTTTTGCTTTCATCTGTCGTCTGCAGTCGAACGACAAAAGTGGAGATTGTCAAGAGCTATAATGAGAATCGGGAGCTGAAATCCCGTTGACTTTTAATGAAGGGTGGGGGCAGATGTTTTCGTTGTGCATCAGAAACTTTCCTCCTCTTTCTCAATTGTCCAAGTTGCTGATGGTGGAGGAGATGTGCCTGTGCTACCTTCTGGACTACTTTAGGAACAAAAGTTGTCTCAAGTTATTTTGTTTGCTGTCTTGACTGAGCTGAAACGCAGATCCCCTTTTACTTGTTTCCATGAAGAGCGGTTTGTGATCACACACACATCTCCGTCCTTCTCCTGTACATGCTGCAGAGCCCTATCTGTATAATAAAGCCACTTGAAAGATAAAAGCACTGACAACTTAGTGCTCAGTTACTTTGTGCTGGAGCACTGGGTACTATGAAAAAATAGTTAAGATTTTTCTGAAGGTATCTTATTCTGTTGTATGGGAGAAATTTTATCTGGTGACCTGCAAAAGATGTTGCAAAGCAGTGTTGGAAATACCTTCCATGTACCTACATATATGTGGCTGTGCTTACAGGAAAGGTAGTTTAATAAGTTTAAATTACTGCTTCATTCCTTGAATAACTGAAAAAGTCATGTCCCTTTTTTCTTTGATAATTTGTGACAATACCGTCACAACTTGTGTCTTACCTAGTTGCCAGTCACAACCTTGGAAAAAAATGCTGCTAGCATACAGAAGCACTTCTTTGATTATCTGTTTAAAACATTTAGATTTTCCTCTTCAGGTATGCTTTTCCCATACTGATGGAAGATGCTCCCATAACAAGGACTGTTTAGCACACACACTTGCATAATTCACTGCAAAGTGCCCGAGCAGCTTTCTGACGGTCTCTCTGGTACTCAAAGTAGGGTCACAGCCGCCCTGTGTGAAGGGGTGGGAATGGAGGAGTATTATTGTTTTGGGGAATATATGGGAAATGCATAGACTGATTTCTTTGAGACTTCAAATATTCCTGGATACAGCATGGAATTAAACCTAGTTTTAAATCTTGGTGTTTGTGCTCTCCTAATTTTCAGCTGGTTCCTCTCTCTGCCTCCTCTGGGAATGCATTGTGTATTGTGTGCTGTAATATCTGAGAATATAGGACTTAAATTCTTAGTTACTTTTGATAAAATGTGATCCCTGCTTTTGTTTGGAGATCTTTGCATTTTGTGTGATTATAAGTGCAGTGTTTGGTTTTAAAATGTGAAACTAATTTAACTATGGAGAGTCTGCAGCAAGTACCTCCATTTCCTGCATTATTTTGAGTTGAGGAGGAGATGCATCTGTATGTAACACTTGCTTCTTTCGAAAAAGGTCTTTGGATGCATTATGGATGAAGCTAGAGACAGAGTGCTTTTTAAAAAGTTTATCTTGCATAGTCACGCTGCATATGAATGTACAATCTATACTTCTTGTAATGACTAGACTGTTGTCCACCTCTTTGCTTGTGGCTTTCCTCCGCAATTCAATAGTCGTCATCTTTATTATGCATATATAAAAGGATGAATGATTGCTTTATAAAACTCCATGAATATAGCCTTGGAAAGTATTGGAAGTGATGTAGACTCTCCATTTGTCTTGAGCTGGGTTTCACAAATACCTGTGTCTTGCCTGAACTGATACTTGACAAAGCTGCTCTTCCACATGGGCTGTCTGTAGAAAAATGGTGTCCTTGCAAATGCACATGCTTACCTCTCTGTGTGTTGTGTATGGATTTTACTTTACCATACTGTATCAGAAAACTCAGTATCACAAGAATCTAACATACTTTCTATAACATTATGAAGTGATCTACATTGGTGTTTGTTCTTTCTAAAAGTTAAGAGTATATTTTTATAACCTAAACAGTTACTACTGGAAAACTAAGCTGAGGTCTCTAATTTTGGCTATTAATATTACACTCTTCAGCTGTTCTGTCTGCATCTTTATAGTTATGTAACTTTATTTTTGGTTTAATCTTTTCATTATATAAGCTTTTGTAATTTTTAACAACAGATTATGAAAGCACAAGTCAGAAAAAACTAGTCTTGAGTGCTTCTGGAGAAACCTGAACATAATGGCAGAATCATAGAATCATAGAAAGTTTTGGGTCGGAAGGGACCCCTAGAGGTCATCTAGTTCAACCCCCTCGCAGCGAGCAGGGACACCACTAACTAGATCAGGTTGCACAGAGCCGTCTCCAACCTGGTCTTGAATGTTTCCAGGGATGGGGCCTCCACTACCTCTCTGGGCAACCCATTCCAGTGTTTCACAACCCTCATTGTAAAGAATTTCTTCCTTATATC
>Ga0065711_1006507_pt1 | contig 29266 bp, 16 predicted proteins | sample Hoacrofraction12_FD_59098 | JGI IMG/M metagenome (GOLD analysis project Ga0065711, IMG submission 59098) | Hoatzin crop microbial communities from Cojedes, Venezuela - Epithelial fraction 12 v2 (version 2) | ecosystem: Host-associated > Birds > Digestive system > Esophagus > Crop | place... | reverse complement strand
GCTTATCATAGAAAAATGTTAATTTTCACAAAGGGAGCGTGAAACTCATGGACTAAACCTCGTGATGAGGCATCAGCGCTAACAGCATGCCACTGACATCAGTAAGACAAAGCTGAGAGGGATCCTGAACTGAGAGCCAGCATGCCATGCTGGAATGACTGGGGGGCTGGACGACTTGGATAACGGGAAGGAGAGGCAGTGTTGAACTATTGTGTACGAACTCATTTGGTTAGGGCATATTGCTGAGACATTCTTTTAATAATTTGTCTCTGGTCGGCTAGAAAAGGCGAGAAGGCAGACCTGGCCACACCCGCGGATCCCAGGATAGTTATAAGCCAGCACTGTGGAGCAACTACAAAAAAATTAAATGTCGTCCTATGGGAAGGGTCCCTGGAACTGATAGCGGTTATTGCCTGAGCAAGGGGCAGGGAGCCAGCTGGCTAATAAATCATTAGGTGCTAATAAGGCAAGGCTGAAAGCATGCAGGCACAGCCAATATGTTTTGGATTGGGATGCAGAATTTCTTCCTCCTTTTATAACGGAAAGAACAAATAAATACATTGCTGAGGCATTTTGACACTGAACAAATTCTTTCCTGAATGTCACATCAGGACAGTCTTATTGGATAAAAATTTCTTGTCATGGTGCAAAATCAGATACAGCATTTCTGCTGTTGCTGCCTGACACAGACAGAAACCAGTAAAGACAGACTGTGACACACAGCAGAGGCAAGCACTAAAACTAGCAATTTATGGAGCACTTTCAAAGGAGTGTCAGTACTCAGAACAATAATAACCAATTAAAGAAGAAAAACATCAGATAAAAATGTGGGGTTTTATTCATTGTGAGTGACAAATGTAAAAGAAAGGCTTAGAGTAATTTTTTTCATTTTTTGCACAGTTTCAGTTTAACGTACTTTTACAACGACAAACATATCTATGAATTTTACCCTTGCAATTTAGATGAACTGACAAAGTATTTTAAGTAGGTCAGATGAGATTAAGGGAGTCACATTTTCATTTTATGAATTTAGTTAGTACCCAGTCATAAGGAATATCTGATTATTGGGGTTTGATGGGATTTTTTTTTTGAAACTGCCAATATTCCTTTTGAATTATAGCAGCTCCATGGGTCACAAGAAAAATTACCATGTATGTACTATCAAGTAAAAATACACTAAAAAATGTTCAGGCGTAGTTCTACATGCAACTCTAGCCAGGGATTAAAAAAAAAAAAAAGAAAAAAGTGATTACTTTATGCCTGTGTATTGTCTTTGAAAGTTCTGAGAGGTATCAAGTGATACAGAACAGCCAAGGCTAAAAGGGATCTCATTCAAAGCAAATTACCAATCACCACAGTGGAAACCTTATTTCAGTAATTTCCTCATTAAATTTTATAAAGGTAAAGCTGAACAGGAGGCAGTAAATCCATCTCCCCTCCCCAAATTTAGGGGTTTGGAATCTCAGAACCACCTCTACATTTTGCAGTGAGTCAAAAAAAAAAAATATATTTGAGTGACCTGGAAGTCAAAATTCAAATGTAAACACTGGCTTAATATGTCTAAAAGGACTGGAACACTTGCGACTATCTCTGATTTCACAAAATTAAAATTGTGCTGTTATGGTTTACGTATGGGTAGCAAAGTAAAGAAAATGAACAATTTATTGAGAAAAGAGCTGCATGAACCATGGCATTCAGAAACCCTCTGGACAATTTTGGTAAGAAAGCCAAAAGACCAGAGTGAGTGCTTGCTTGGTGATAACCACATTGAAGAGAAGTAGGGAGTTGGGAAGGTTTTTGTTTTGTTCACGGTTTTTTTTCCTGAAGAAAGCCAAACCTCAGCCACCTTATTCTGTTGGGCAAGGTGCTCGGAAGGAATCATAGAATCATTAAGGCTGGAAAGGACCTCGAAGATCATCAAGTCCAACCGTCAACCCAACACCCCCATGTCTGCTAAATCNTGTCCTGAAGTGCCACACCTACACGGTTTTTGAACCCCTCCAGGGATGGGGACTCCACCACCTCCCTGGGCAGCCTGTTCCAACGCCTGACCACTCTCTCAGTAAAGACATTTTTCCTACTATCCAATCTAAACCTCCCCTGACACAACGTGAGGCCATTGCCTCTCATCCTATCACTAGTTACTGGGGAGAAGAGACCAGCATCTGCCTCACAATCATGGCACTCATTCCCTAGACTGACACATCACCAAAACACGATGGGAAAGAATGTTGGCCAGTGACACAGGGGGTAAAGACCCTACTCGGTGTTCCCCTCTGAAGCCTAGAAATGCCGTGCTCATGCAAGGAGCCACCTTGTCTGCTGGAGCTCTGCAGTTGGTGAGTTTTCCTATGTATCCAAGACCTGTTTTTTGCACTGTCTGAGCAGCTTTCACTGCACACATTGAACACATCTTTTCATCAAATTTATTTGGCTAACACTGAGTATATTTATTGACATTATCCACTATAAGTAGAAGCAGTGTTATTTTAAATGCCATCCAGGTAAGATATCTGTATGAACGCTACAAGTAGAAATAACAAGAAAGCGTTCTTTATAAGATCTGTACCGTCAAAATGGAAAAAAACCAAGCTACTACCGTGATTCTAAGTGAAATCTCTCCCTATTCATTCTATTTTCTGATGATAGAAGAGAATCAATTACTCATGGAGAGGCAATTAAAGAGAAGAGAAGTAGCCATAAAGAGATGATATATAAACATTTCGAAAATACCAAAAATAATTCAAACACGAAAAGGTCTTTGTACAAATGAACAATTATTTCGATCCCTGAACTAGGACAAACAGACATTTCCCTTTAAAACATCTTTGCTTTAGGCAGTGGGAACAAAGAGAAAAAAAACCCTATTTCCGATTTTCATGCTGGTTCAGTTCCAGGCAGGGATTTGCCTGGCCGGAATGTGACTGATCATGCTAATGACACACCATCCTGCTGCACTGCGATTACAAAGTGTTATCTCCAACAAACTGCTGAAATACGTCAGATTTAGCCATGCAGGTTGGACGTGATTGAACTTCACCAAGAAAGGAGATGACACTTTCCCTCCAACGTCGCCTGCCCACACTGGAATTTATTTACCGTTTGCTATGTCCCAGAATGAAACAGAATAGCGGTGACCCAGACGGCCAGGCAAAGCACGAGGCTTCCTGTGCTGGTGAGGATGGTTAAGCATAACTACCGCCAAGGGAAATTATGGCATTCTAGGATATGACATCAACATGGACCCTAGAATGAAAAATATTCAAGTATGCAGTTTCTAAGCCCTGCAAGGACATTGGGAGCACAGGCTGTGTCTGTCATACTCTGAAGGAGTCCAGCAGCCATAAAAGCCCAGGGGACCGGCCAAGTGCAGCATCTTCTGATGCAGTATCACTGCAGAAAACATCACTCGTACAGGGTGCTTTCTGCCAGACCAGGTACCCTCCAGCTGTTCCAGTATGGCAACAAGAGCAAGACACAGAAATTCTGCTCCCGGTGCCGATTAATGCCAGGGTCTGACTGTCAGTCATGGATCACAGAATCGTAGAACCATTAAGGTTGGAAAAGACCTCTACGATCATCAAGTCCAACCGGACAGATGGGGGAGCCCATTTCAGCAGCTCTTGACACGCATTTCCCAGGTGCCGAAGCACATTTTGGATCCCTGCAAGCATTTTGGTGCAGGAATGGTTACTCTGCCTGTCCGGCTATGGGAAGTTTAAAATGAGATTCAGGGGAAACCCATGCTGAACAAAGTGTGTTTAGCTCCCTTCCCGAAGGGCTTCTTTGACATCGTAAGCTTCCTGCCACCCTGCGTTAAACACTCCTTCACCCAATGCCTCTGCTCCGCTTGTAAAACTCCAGGTTCAAGAGCAATCACTGTAAAAGAAATTGCAGAAAGCAAATGTGGGAAGGGGGTGGAGGCAGAGGAGAGAGGTGAATACTCATCTGGTTTTAACCTTTTTACTTGCCTTGTAGCTGTTCTTAACTTTAATCTAGACTACAAGCGTTCAGTAGCTGAAAAGGTTTTTTTCCATCTCTGTAAAACACCACCCATGGTTACCGCAGCACATGCAAGTTCAAAAGCATTGTAACAGTACAAAAATAATAAACAAGCCAAAAGAAAAGTTTATAAAAATAATCCGCTTCCATTATGTGATGGACTAGCCTCGAGAGGTGCACACATCTCTCTCCTCAAGCGACTTTGAAGCCGAGATACTGCTAAACATCTCAAAGCAAACCCAGGTTGCACTTCTAGAAGAGTTCCTCCCTTGATCATTTCTGAAAGATCTGTCAAGTGTGAGTATGGAAACAACAGTAGATGTTGCTTTGTGTTGTGGGCAGTCTTTTTAATCATGGCATACAGAAAGGGAAAATTAACATTTATAGCCAGAAACCCTCGGTGAAGAGAATAGTCATTCCGGAGCTCTGTGGTGGGCCTCTGTCAGATCCGCAGATGCCCATACCAGGTTTTCTACCGCATTTTCAGAAAAATCCTGATCCTCTAAATGACTGTGCTAATGTTAATATTTCTTTAAACAGCAGGGCTAAAACCCAAAAGCCAGTAACAGCCACCCAGGACAGTCAGAGGAAAGAACCATTGAATTTAGGTATATGAAACGACAGCACCGTCAGTTATACAAAGGTAACTCTGCACAACGTGCAAGTTAAGCTTGGGCTTCTCCCATCTTCTCATCTCCTCTTCTTCGCTTTTAAGACCAAGTCTTACGTATTGTACCAAAAAAAAGAAAAATGCCAGTCGCAGGGCAGGAACACATTGCAATGTCAATGCAGAACAACATTTTCTCCCAGGTTTTTCCACCAAAGGGTATGCCTCAATCGCAAGAGGAACACCACTCCCTCCTTTTCCTGCTTTTCTGCTGTAAACTCTTTGGAGCCAAACCATACAACGCACAACTGCACCGCATCAGAACACAACAGGAGACTCTCCAAATCTTCCAGTTTTCAGTCTGGCTGGATTTACCGGGTATATCTCTACCTGATGGCAGAGAGATGACATATATGCCAAGATATGGGCTGTTCATAATTTGGTTGCAGAAGACATTACTCTGACCAAATGCAATTCTGTCTGCTTTAGTCACAGTTAACACTACATATATCTGCTCTCTGGCTAACTGACTCGCACGAACAGGTTTGAGTTTAAGTATTTCTGACTGTAAACTGAGAATTAACTAGCGACAGATAATCTGCTGTACCGCCTGAGAATTCACTGGTTTATTCATGTTCCAGCAAATGCTAAATGAAGATAAGCACAGACACTTATGTTTCTGCCCATGAAATTTATCATGTACTTACTTATTGCAGATCACTGACAAATCCAGAAAAAAAAAAAGGGAAAGAATACATACAGCTACCTGGCATTATATATCCATATTCATTAAAAGGGCGGCTACTACTTACTTCTACCCCCAAAGGACAAAATAGAAGGTACCAGTTTGGAAACCACCGTCAGAACATGCGACTGAAAAGCGTTCAAATACATGTACTTGTTTTTGGTAAACAGAATCCTATAAGGGCATTACCCACATTATATCCTAAAGCTCCAGGAATGGTAAGGTAACGCAGATAGCACCTGGAGAACCACTCGGTCAAACAATGGAATATGAGAGCGGTGAGATTTCACTACTTTGTAGTGAAAATTATTTGAACCGCTTTTAAAAATACAACAATAGTTTTGCTAAGTTCTTCCAAAAGCACAGGTAAGTGCTTTCTCCAATTATCTTTAAATAAAACATTCAGAGCAAAGTGGAGGGGGACACTGGGTAGAACATCTGGACACTACATGCGCTGCACCTCACCGTAAAAGAGGCCAAAAGCCTCTTGACCAAAGGATCTGAAATTTAACCAGGACGGAGGAAGACGGCAGAAAGGACAGCTGGGAGAACTCACGCGAGACCTTACCTCTTAGAGAAGGACAAGCAGGCAGCAATCTGCGTTGCCTCCTTGTAACATCAAATGTATGTTTACTTAGACAGTCTGCTACAAAAACTGCCCGTAGAAAGGTCCTCAGAAGGCCCAGTGGAAGAAAAACTCTCCCAAAGACTGTCACCCTTTGAAGCCGTGATGGAAACTCAGTGCTTACTCACAGCATGACAGCAACCCAAGCAGCAGCTCCAGAGACCTTGGTCCTGGGTAATTTGTGAAGAGTCATCACCAGCATTACTGGGCATCTAGCAGAACAAGCCCAAATTGAAGGGGGAGGGGGCTTGTTTTGCTTTGTTTTTTACTGGAAACAGCTTAGTTTTTGTTCCAAGACCCACCGTGGGTAAAAGCCAAGCAGCTACAAGCCCCTCAAGCTGCTGATGGGCAAGGGCACAGCCACCAAGGCAGCCTTGCAGGACGCTGCTCTCCTCCACTGGAGTGGGGTTCTGAGGACCTGACCTCGCCGTGAACAGCTGTGCTCCTCTGCCCTGCCCTCCTGGACCATGCCATCAGACTGGTAAGTCTGGTTCGTTCCTGCTCTTCAGGATACCCCAAGCCCTTGCTGCGGAGTCAGCCTCTCATTATCCTCCAGCACCGGAGCCTTCAGCTGGGGCAAGCATAGCCGCAGGGCAGCTGGTCACCCCCGCTTTAGGCTCTATTGCAAAATGGGACAAGGGCTCCGTAGGCTAAAGAGGACGCGTCATTTAGGCAAACAGCATTCCAGAATAAGAATTAAATGTAGTCTGCCATGGGAGAAGAAAAGCATGAAGAGATTGCGTCTCCGGAGTGAGGAGACAAGATTTTAATCTCACTATTTAATAAGAAACCAGTAAAGCAGAGAACAGAAGTCTCCCAACTACACTGGGCCAAGATCTCTAATTAGTTCATGAAGCATTTTACTGAAAGTATAATTGTATATGTGTAGCAAAGTGAAAGGTACTGATTAATTGCAGCTCATTAAGTGTAAGTTGTTTTGTAATTAGGAAAAATGACTGCAGACATGGCAATGTCGGCGCAGACAAGAATTCCACCTAGGTGAGTGTCGCATCTCCAATAGCAGCCAGTCTGCTCAAGCAGCAGAGGAGGCATTTGAAACCCAGTCCTGACCCATGGAGACAGGCAGGCAGACCACNCATTCCAACTCTTCTGAAAGAAATCTTATGCAACAAAGATAATGAATGNNTTCGCTACNAATGACAGGGTTAGCCAATTAGTGGGTGACTCCACCCATGAGCTAAGAGAATTTCATGTTCCATGTATACAAAGCATTGCTATCCTGTCTAGAGTACTTGTGGATGCATACATCACCTGTGTTCACACGATCATTTCTTAGAATTCTGCTAATACTTATAAGAAGATAAGTAAGTAATGCTTGTGTCTTATGTAAATTGTACGCTTCCTAAGGAATCAGAAAAAAAAAATAATCCCAAGAAAGATATTACCAACAAGATTTTAGTAGAATATCTTTTTCAAAATTTCCTCTTTACCCACTTTGGGACAGGAAGTTTATTGTGTGTGAGAGAGTTCGTAAACCATTGCACATACCAGGACATAAAAGGAATTGAAAATAAAGGCAAGATAAAGCCCCAGCACAGAAGCATGTTCTGTCAACAAGACCACCAAGGCATGCAAAGTGGCCATCACTCACCTCAGCTAGAAGGCTGGCAAACTGCAGACGTTCTCCACCTTTCTAATCCTATCCATGAAACACAGGTACCCTCAGAGAAACCAAAGATATTTTAGCCAGTCCTTTTTCCATTAAAGGAGACAGCAGCCATGGACACAGGTTTCCTAGAGCAGCAGCTTTCAGAGAAGACTCGCGTGACGTTGACTCAGACTTGTCCCCCACTGCTGGCTGGCAGGGACTTTTAAGCCCTAGCAGTAGGACTATACAGCAATCGGCCACAAACCCCGGTATAAGACCAGACAGCGATGCACCATTTTACTTGGTGGTAATTGTATAGCAAATGGTTTCCTACAAAAGCAGGCACCAAATTCTGGGAAAGTCTGGGTCTGGAATTTGCACCTCAGCTATGACTTAACTAACAATAACTAACGCAAGTGTAAAAGCCACGAGGAACAGAGTTTCCTTCCCACAGTGCCACTGGTGAAGTTGCCTACAAGAAGAATACTAAAAACATCTGAAAACTTCGCACAATCCTTTTCTTTGTACCGAATGGACACGCTGTACTCCCACTCCTTCACAAAGGACGTTAAGAGCTTCTTTATATTTCAAAGCCTACTCTGCTTTTCCCAACAAAATACAAATGAAAGGACCGTGTGAATTATTAACAGATGACAACAGAGCGCTAGCTAGGTATTTCAGACACTCGTGTCTCTGCTTCCTACATGAATTCCTCAATAGTGCATGCAAAGTAAGTCCTCTTACTTCTTCCATCCTTTAAATTAGAGCCGATTAAATCACGTGTTGAGAAGCACAGGCTTCTTTACATTCCTTCCTCTCTCCTTGCTGTCCCTGGCAGAGCGTTTGACCTGACCGCCAGTGGCAGGGGGGCTTCACGCCTTGTTCTGAAGGGCAGTCAGTGAATCGAGCAAGAGTCTGTTCCTCTCAATACCTTTTCAGTAGCGCAAGCTCAGGTGGAACGTCATAGCATCCAGCAAAAACAGAGATATTACGATATTACTTACTGCAGAACCGACAGAATCAGGAAACCTGAAAGCAGACTAAAGAATTTGTCACATGAAGATGTTTACCGTCGTCTCATGTTGTAAGCAAATCCTGTTCATTATAAACACTTTGGCCAAACCCTCCTCCCCCTTCCCCCCTCCCCAACCCCCAAACCACACCAACAAAGAGGTGAACAGAAAGACACCACGTTAACCCAGCAGCACTGCTTGACAGCACGTTTGGTGTTTACGCATCAGTACAAACTTCATACTGCTTCAGTCCATTCGCACCATTGAACTCCAATAAATTCTGCATTTGTCAAATAATTTCCGCAAATGCAATGCAAGAAATAAAAATGAAATAATGTAAGTTAGTATCGGTGCAACTGAAAGATAATATTTGACATCTAACACAGGAAAACTGATTGAAATTAGAACTACAGCAGTAAGCTTTAGAAGCAGCAAACTGTTTGATGACTTTGAAAAGTAAGCCCCATCATCCTAAAAGAGCACACACTTTTCTATTTACTTCAAAATTTAAATCCATAAATTCCAAACTTTCATCAATTAACAAGACCATTTCGAAAGGTATTGTAAAGCACAGCATCTGACATGACATGAACTGGGAGTCAGGTTTCCCACAGCGGTGCAGATAGCTCCCAGTGATGCCACAGGGAGCTACCTGCAAGAACATAAACCGGAATAACCTCCTTGGTTTGGACTGACTCCGCTCGGCACACGGGCTGTTTATGACCACCGCCATAAAAACGGACAAAAGCAGCACAGACATTAGCAGCAGCTCCTGCTTGAAAACAAGAAGCACAGCACATTCTCCCCTCAGCCAGCTCCCACCGCTCAAAGTACTCCAGGCTAAGCCACAAAAACTTCACAGTGAGCTTTCGAAGGACAGGACACCATGTGCTCCATAATCTACAGAATCAGTCAAGTACTTACAAGGTTTCTTAAACAAATTGATCATGCCTACAATCTCAGATGAAGTCAGAGAAACTCCAGACTTGATCTTCTCTGAGGAAGAAACAAAAGCCATGAAATCACCAAAGAGAAGGGCTTGTTCAGATTTTTCTTACTGTTTTTTAAAGAGAACTCTGACGGGCATATTGTTACACGGTAGGAAGCGTGTAGGAACAGCCTCACAGATCAAGCTGAGCACTTCTTTCAACACTCTTGTTTTTATTTAGCACTCTCCCAGTGGGAAATGCCATGGGAGGTTTTAACTAGCAACAGCCAAGGTGGTTTCAGCTTGATAGCTAAGACCCCCCAACTGAGCTTCGATGCAATATTCATTTGGTACATTAGTTTATATAACTGCTTTTTTGCTTGGTCTTCCCCAGCTACAAAGCCAAATATAGCTTACCTTTTCCCCAAGGGCAAGAAGGTATGCCTGGAATTCTAGGCAACTCTTTACAGGTGCTATGAATAACGGCAGCAGTTTTGAAGAAGTCAGAAAAATCCCGTCATTGTGTTATCATCCATGTTTTAAACTTTACAAGAAGAGTTTAATGTCAATAACCACCGTACCTGGAGGCTGCATTTTCCCCTAAAAATTGTACCAGCTACTAGTATCTTCTGAAGCATCCTACAGCACCGTGAAATGGAGACAAGCATTAAGCAGTCGATATTCTTGTCACAAAAGAAGCAGCAATGATGGAGATCTCTCTTACAAAGCAATAAACTTCTGAGTATAAAACCTAAAAAAAGACTTCGTTATGCAGTTCTCAGTCAACACAGGCTGAGCCAAAGCCTGCTACAGTACTTCTCTGGGCTCTGGGCGTAACTTCCCATGGCTCCAGTAGCAACTTTCGCAGAGGTGCCAGTCTTCCACAAATAGATATTTGCAAACAGGATTTAAGGGAAAATACACCCTGTGAAGGCAGGCTCCCAGGTCCATAGTATGGCATACAAATGAGTGGTCTAATTTTCAGATCTCTCGGGAACCAAGTAGCTTATAGTACAGTAAAATCCACTACAGGAAAATCATGTTATAATTTCACGTTTTCAGTTCTTGCACTGTGTTTCTTCAAAATCATGTCTTACAAGTTTTACCCAAAGACCAGCAACAAGAAGTGTCTAAGCTTAGGCCTTCGCATCCCAAACATGTTTAGACCATAAAGTGCTTCTCATAAAACTCAGGATCTAGACAACGATTGTACTTTCTTAATGTAAAACCAAAGAAGTTTATGGTTATCTTTGGGTTTAAACAGAGGTCCTTAGCATGTGCAGCCCAGTCACAGAGACTTTAGAGGTCAGTAAGGTAAACCATTTAACAGAGGAAAACTTTAATTGATCTATTGTACATGCTGCATGCAATAATATCTAATTTGTTAAATCTTCTTCTCAGTTAAACACACATTATTAGTTTATTTGAAGAAACATTTAAGAATCCCAAGCTGCTTAGCAGTCGCGATTTGCTAAGCACTGGAAATACAGACACACAGAATCATTTCCCCAAAACACAGGCAAATGGGATCGAGCTGAGAATGAGAATATATAAAATAAAAAAGTTGAGAGCAATATCCTTCCTACTCCCTATCCTCTGAGGCATCTCCCAATGATCTTTTTTTTTTTGGCAGATATATCAAGACTTATGTGTGATAATGACTTCAGTGACTTCTTTCTTTAGGGACAGAGTTTATTTCATTAATGAAACATTCTCAGGAGCCAAGAGAATATCTTTCACCCAATTTCATTTTTAATTAAAAAGAACTAAAAAAAAAAAACAATAATAGAAATGTGAAAGTACTCAGGTCTGACAAACTGCATGGCTTTTTGACCCAAGCCAAAGGGCTGCTTCCTGCACTCCAGCAGCTGGCCGACCAAGATTCCCTGCAGCAAATACATCCCTTCGCCCGGCCCCCTCCAGCCTTCCACCCACAGCACTATGCTACATCTAGCATCCCTCCTGACAGCCAGCAAGCCAGGATTAATTCAGGCTGTGGGAGTTTACAATAGGGCTGAGGACCATGAGAAACACTCTGTGCATCGCAGCTGTGGTCGCTCCCCTGGGCGCATGCTGCAGCTGTTGAAGTCCTTTGCAGTTTTATCATTTCAAACCCCGTGACTGAGATCCAGCTAGGAGACCAAGAGATGAACATTACAATATTGAAAAGAAGAGGTGTCAACAGGTACCTCTTAGAGGGACTACCTAATCTAGCATCAAAGTTGGAGATTGTTTCATGGTCATTCATCCATGTCCTAGCTGAGGACAGTGAATAGTGTTTAATCATCACACAAGGTCATCAAAGGACTTTTTGTAATGGTAGCTGAGGAACATCATCATTCAGACATCAAGCATGAAGAGAAGTGATAGACACCCCTACGATGAAGAGGTTGAAGCCGCTCTCCCCATAACTTCGCAATATCAGCATTATCTCAGTCACACCCAAACAGCCTCCCAGCAGTCTCATAGCCTTTCTCCGTTAAGCAGGGATGAAAATTGAAACACAAGCTTTCATTACACATGAAAACATTAAGTGAAAAGGATTAAAAGATGAAGTGACAAAATTAAACTCTGTGCAGTCAAAGTATAAAGAGAAAAATAAAACCTTTTTTTTTTCTTTTCCAAATGACTTACATGAAAGTAGGTTTCAATGGTTGAAGAGTGTAGTGCAGTAGACAGTCAGAAGGTCCTGGTTATTCCCCAAATGACTCCAATTCATGTCAAATCCAACAAAAATTTGGGCACATGCAGTGTTTTGGTTTTACATTTTTTTCTGCAGAGAAGAACTAAATAATTCACATCACTGAATTGGCAGCAATGCCATCCACTGATGCCAAACAAAAATGTTTGCCCCCTCTCGCTGGCTTAGCTGACTTCATATTTCATCCTGACCTATTTTGGGTGCAACAGCACATCAAGGTGGTGGGATTGCAAAAGCCTTGTCATATGTTATTGTAGACATTGAAGGTTATTAATGCAGTGATAGATTTGGCATGGGCACTAGACCTTTAACTGAGGAAACACAGGCCTTTCCTGCTGGTTAAAAACCCCACAGATTACCAACTCAAGTGCTCCAAGCTACTCGCAGTCAGTGGAGCGTACTGAAGCTAGCAAGAGAAATCAAATAAAAGAGAGTGGCAGACAACAAACAGGGCAAAAACCACTTCACTGGAAACCGGGGAGTTTCCGAAGGGTGGTAGTGATACAAAAGATGAGATGCATTAGCTAGACAAAACGTGTCCCACGGGAACTACTCTGAGGCAATAAAGAGAGCTCTCAAACAGCATAGTTAGAGTCTTGTCTCTCATTTGTCCCTTAAATGCCGGAGGTCCAAACAGAAGAATAATCAAGTTAGCATAAGAAATTTGACAGTATATGGTATTTGCAATGGCATATACAGTCATCCACCTCTAGTCAGCTTCTTCCAACAAACTCTGTTTTGAAAGGACCAGCAAGGCTGCCTGGTGCCCACTGAGTGAACTTTGAGAAATGATTTTTCCATTTCCCTGCTAGTGGGCAGGTGCCCCATTTCCATATAAACAGTCCCAGCAGCAAAGTCCTCAGCAGCAGCAAAAACACGATGGGTTGAAGGGATCAGCATCTTCCCGGGGGTGTGCCCCCCTCTCTTCCCCAGAGCGAGCACTGACTGCAGGGTGCCCACCAGCGCTCCCCTCCATGTGCTCTTCTGAAGGCAAACAAGGAATGGCAATTTATTGGAGTTTTCAACACAGCACCTCTCTGAAGTCCTGACTTTGGGCAAGCAAAGACAAAAGTAGGGATTTTTGAATGCCTTTGTCAGAACTCTTGGCTGGGAAGAGGCATCTCTTGTATTAATCAACATCCTCGCATCAAAGTAAAACCTGGCGAGTGTCGCTCCTTATCTTATTAAGCCACAAACCCTCTTTAATCTTATTCCATTACTGACCTACCTATGAGCATCTAAATTTCTATCAGGCTGGCTCACCTAACCAACTCCTATTCATGTGATTTTGACGTTTCAAAAAAATTCTGTTACACAACCGGAGCAGAAATGAAAACACTCAAGCAGCTGAAAGAGTTGAGCTGAGTAAGAAGTGCTACAAAACAGGAACAGATTTAGGAATAATGAGGTCACCTCACACCTCGGCACACACGAAGTTATTCTGTTCACTCAAATAACTTCACGTCCAGTAGTAGTCACAGCACAAAACACCACACCATTTTAAAGAGACAGAAGCATTTTCAATACTTTGGCCGATTAGAAAAAAGAACACAGAACAACACCATCATGTGTTAGTCTTCCAGCTTTCTCCTGGCTTTATAGATTGAGAGGCTTAAGAAGGGATAAAAGTGTTCCCTCCCTTCTCACCCCATCCAAGTGAGAAACACCTAATCTGAGTGTGTGGTTGCAGCTCCAGGGCATGGAGGAAATGTAGCATTTGTGGTGCTTCAGGAGCATCTTGTGCCTGCAGAAGCACTCGGGTGCTGCTGTGGAGACAGCACGGAAGATCTCCTGCTCGCCAGGTATTTCAGCTTTTCAGCCTTTCTTATTTCAGATACCTACAGTCTCTTCTTTATCTAGCAAGGGAGAGATACGATTTTAGCTTCCCACCAAAATTTCAAGTCACCCAAAAGCAAAATTCAGTGCCACAAGGTCTGGCAGTGCCAGTGTTAGGGGTTCCCAGGGAGTGCGGAGGAGGAGAGGACTAGTGGGAGGCAGGAAGGAAAGGAGATGTTCAGATGGCTGAAGGTGAATGAACAACTGACAAGCGGACAAGAAAGAAAAATGAGGGATCAACACAAGATTGAACCAGGCTGAATCTTCATTGGACTGGTAATACCTGTGCAGTCAAGAGCTGGGTTTGTTTCATTTGCTCTTAAAAAGACCCCAGAGACCATGCTTTTCTGAAACAGAGGAGTGCAGCAGTCAATATCTAATAAAAGAAAGTTCTAGATGTCAAAATTGCTCAAAAAGCATAGCTGCCTACTGAGCTAAAGCATGATATTGTTATCCCTAAAAGGGGATTGGTATCTAAGCAGATACAGATTGGAATCACTGACTCATCCACCCTGAGCCTTGAAGGCAAACTGATGAAGGATGAAGGGCTGACAGAAGGAGAAGGGCGAGGAAGAAAATAAGGAGGCAGAGGGGATTTAGACAAGATTAGCTACATGTGAATCCTAAATAAAGATTAAAATCACTGCCTTGTGGATTCTGGGATTTCTGAAGTCAAGGTCATGAAATTAGCAGAAAACTGGCAGCTCATGAACTTGTATGACAACTTTTCTGGGGACAACTTTCAGCAGTATTTTAACTCTGAAGAGCTACCACTGCACTGTTCTTCCAAGCTTCTTGAACCTATAAGGAGAATTGGCATTTAGTGCAGGCATCTGAAAATCCTCACTCCTATTCCGTAATTAGTTCAACCACCTATTTGAATACAAACAACAAAGTCTTTCCCCAAATGTCTTTCTACTCCTTATACACCTTGCTGCCACCAACAGAGTCAAGCACTCAGAAGAATGGTCAATAGCCTGGGTCTGGTCTGTTGCGCTGATACAATAAACACCATTGGTGGACTGATATTGGATGATCTTGCTCTCCTAACTTTTAAGTAGTTGATATAGATTACAAATCTTTAAAGCCAGAGAAAGTACTGTTTACTTCTGCTTCTTTAACTAGTGCTCAACATAAATTAGATTTCTTTGCAGATTAAGCAGCATTTCAGTCTTCTTAGGAAATGTTTTATGCTTTTTAGAATGAAGATTTCAATATGAAAGTTCAGTATCTTTTCATTAATACATATTCATATTCTCTTTCAACCGACTGAATTGTAGGCGTGTCCATTTACAACTTTATATAGATATCACAAAGGTTATATAAAATTCCCTTATGTACTTAATATGAATTACAAGTTATTAAGTATAGGTGATGATGAGTGCCTTTCATTTTCATGTGACATTTTTTTAAGATGTATTATCTCTTCTGTTAATTCTAAAATTCCTGGGCCTGTTTCCTTGGAAAGGTGCTAGTTTCCATGAGGCCAGCTGGTTATATGACTAGGGGAAAGAAGATATCTTCAGCCTATTTAATAACACTTCAGCAGAATTAAAATATAAAGATGGTACTGTTTTCACTAATGATGTATGCAGCTAAGACACCAAAAACCCAGCTGCAGGATTCAGTTTAATTTATCCGTAAGCAACTTCCTGAACTAGAACCTAAAAGAATTACTTTCTTTATGATCTAGTTTTCCATAATTCCTTCCTATGTTTCCACCACTAGAGATTTCCTCCTTTCTTTTTATAGCTTAACAGAGGAAATCTTGTATGTTTGGGAACAGAAAAGATTATATTTTGAATCCTTAAAGATAGTCTTGTCTTTCAGTACTAAACCATGTTGACTTTTTCTGCGAGACCAGAGAACAATGAAAGGAGTAGGGTTGTTTAGGAGGTTCAAAGTGTTTTCTAGGACAAAATGTTTCCAGAGAAACTTTAGATTCAGTATCAGGAAAAGTTTCTCAATGAAGTGTATTAAACAGTGGACACAGACATGAAGTGCAAGAACATTCACCTTGGCAAAGTACTCAGAAATAAAACGAAATGAACAGTCCTACATTTAAAAGAGGAAAGACAAAATTAACCGAATACAGTATTGCTTCTTAGAGCCAGTTTCTAGGACTCTTTCATTCACAGAATACTAAAATTAAGCCAAATATAAAGCCAAATTAGGTCAAATACTAAAATTAAGCCAAACATTGCTACAGCTTGAAATAGCGGGAAGCAGAAAAAAGGAAGGGAAGCAAGGGAAAAAACACTGAATCAAACCTGCTGTGAAAAAACTGTCACTTACCCTTTCTATACAAATATGTGGAAATTACTACCCCAGGAGATAAAATATGCTCCGACCATGTGAGAAAGACACGGGGAGGCTGTCTGTAGTAAGAAGGAACCGCAAGACCAGCCTGGTCAACTCCACGATTTTCAGACATGGGCATAAGCAGTTTCCCTGCAGTAATTTTTGAGGAAGGAAGAGGCTTCCTCTGTACGTAAAATGAAAATGTGTTCTGTCTCTTTAATTTACAACCAAAAAACCCAGTTTATTTTACAGTACCTGAATCATCAGTACCCAGTACCTCAGAGTGAACATTTTGGTTAGTATCGCTTTCAGCTGCAGACATGTTTTTTTGTGGGATTTTTTTGGTTTTTTTTTCAAATGTTACTGAAACAAGAAGTACAGCACAACACATTTATATAACCGCCGAGATTTTGATATCAAACACAAGCTTAAGATTCCTTATTTTTAAATTGCTGTTCTTGCAGTAAAATTTCTTACGTTTCGGGCTTCTTTAGACCTATGCAGTAGCAGTATTGTGAGGATGAGGGTACAAGAGTCGTTACACTATGAAATGTTTAATATATGAAATTATAGCTGTGCTTCATAACAAAACACAGCAGCACCAGTAAGTCAAACCTCCAAGCAATCAGTCCTGTAATAAGAAAGTCACATTGTGTAGAACATATTTTCAGTCTTACTGTCTGTATCCCTTCCTCTGATTACCAATGGAAAGAACTAATAGTATTATATAGTTATAGAATAAATATTTTAAATAATATTTGCAGTATCTTTATTTAACACAATAAACAAATAGTGCCATACACACACAGTATAATAAAGAGTATTATAGTATAAAGCACTATATTCGCTACCTGAATGCTGCAGAAGGACAAAGAAACCTTTTATAGCAAAGGATTTTCTTCGAATTACCTTCGCTAGTTGCCTATTTTCCATACTTTAAGTTTCACCAAGTAATAAACAACTACATTAACAGGCTCAATGAAAGACATTCCGATGTACTATAGGCAGTAAAAGTATTATAATGGCACACTCTATCTTCCAGATCTAACAAGATAGCCATTAACAATTACAGCATTTGTCCTTCTGTAAAAAATACAGGCAGATTAAAATAACAGCTTAAAAGGCCTTGAAGAGATTTTTTTAGTGAAACTCGCCTATGGGTTAAATATTTTTCATACATTTCTCCAGCTCCAGAACCATTTTTTTCTGGGGAAGAAGTCTTACTTTTAGACAATAATATACACAATACGGAAAAAGAGTAAGACACAAAACAACACTGTGTGACATTGTTTTATCCTGAGTTATATCAACAAAAATTGGCAACTACACCAGGGCCCTGCAGTGGAAAACATTATCCAACCACAACAGGAGAGTTCAGCTCTCCCCTTTCTACTTTGTGATCAAGATGATGGAGCTGAAGACCTTTTCTTGAAGGCATCTCCGCCTACTGCCTGTTCAGGACACTGCAGACCTTCAAGAAGTTCAGGGAGTGCAGCAAAACATGAAGCAAAAATAGCAAAGTATGCACAGGCAGCTTTTTGAAAGCTGTGAGTCTTTGAGCTGCATTTCAGCTGAGAGATTCATTCAGAAGAAGGGGCGGAAGGCCACAGGGAATATTAAATCTCCAAATACAGAGTCAGTCCACTGCCAGTACTGAATTTAACATGCCATACCATAATTAGCTCTGGTACCTACACGGGTGTCTTTTCCTTTTAGAATCTCCCAAAGAGCTTTACCTCTCTCCAACCTAGTCAGCCACCAAAGCCCAAGGCTATAGCGAGCTTCCAGCAGATATGAATCTAAATCATATTCAGATTAAGCACATGATTCTATTTTCCTGAATTAGGGCTTCCAAGATGATTTAACCAGTGCTGGAAGCTTAAGGCAGGACATCACAAACACAAATACAACTTTAGCAAAGTCAAATCAGGATTTGTGTCAGTTTTTGCTTGTCCCAAACCTACAAATCCCAATCCTGAGTACTTTTTAAGATCCAAGTTTGAACTTTAAGACTAATGTAGGGGCAGCAGTACAAAAAATTACTATAGAGAATCCTTTCGTTGGCCCAGTTCGGAAGTACTAGAGGAACCATAAATCACCTGTTGCCCTCAGATAATTTTACTTACAGTCTCTTCATTGATATTCTCTCAGAATTCAGCATAGAAGAAATCAAAAGAATGTAACCCACAGATTACCTAAACCTGGATTAATTGCATAAGCTCCTGTCATCAGCAGGACCACGAAAATAAAAATCTAGACAGAAACTGATCTGAATTTTGTGAACATGACTCCCAGCCTTGTGAAAAATTGACTTGGCATAAGAAATTCTGGACACTTTGAAAAAAATCAAGAACCAGTCAAGCTTCACAGTTTGGGCCCCATCTTGAGATATAAGCTGCTCCAAAATACTTCTGGTGAGCATGGAAATCTTCCTTGAACTACTGAATTAACTAGGAACAAAAACCTCAATTCCGATTAGAACTTGGTAATTAAAATGAAAAAACAGATTTAATTAGAACCAAGCAACACTACTGCAAGCAAAGAATTTCACAAAAATGAGCTCTGCCTTAGAAGCTATTGTATTCATTTTTCTAAACCTCTTACTCTGTATTTAGCACAAAGATTCAAAAACATATAGGCATCTAGAGGCTGAATATAAATACTGCTCTGATTTTAGCATTGACATACCATCCAGATTATCTGAGGGAAATAAAAGCAGAAAAAACTACTCTTGCAAAATTATCAAGACAAAGTTTTGCATACTGGATAGTTTCCTGGGGAAACAGCAGATGGAAAAGTTAGCTAGTTAAATTATATATGGAGAGGCTTAAGAAACATGAAAAATGTGACCTGGCGAGTTGTTTTATTCATTTATAGTTGTCTTACCATTATTTCAAAGCAAGCTGATCAAGAATAACTCTGTTCTTCAGCTTGACAGTGTTACCTTTCAGAGGGAATTTCTGTACAGGAGCTTGTGCCATGTGTTAACCCTCTCCAGGCTCTCTTGGAGATCTCAGAATTGTTGAGTGTAGCTTCCACACTGTCACAGATTTACCTGCTGCCCTCCCACTTCCCTGCCAGTCACAATTTAAAAACCCAACCCTTTCAACTTCCAACAGCTTACAGGTTGCCAACCTGGTAAATATTAGGCATGGATCTCACAACTCTTAGAAAGGGAAGGACTAAATACCTAGACTCAGAAGCTGGTAGCCTCCAGTTCCCTATATGTTGGTCACAGAGAGAAATACACACAGCCAGGAGATTCCCAAATGATATATGAAGCAAGTATTTGATATTTACAGCATAGTTTTCAAACCATCAAAATCTTCAGAATTTTTACTGCGGAAGTCCTGTAATCATTGTGCTATGACGATCAGCAGATGGGTTTACCCACCTGAGTTTTCAACTCCTGCTGAAAAATTCTGTGCAGTTCTGCAGACAGTGTGATATTCTGAACTAATTAGTTCATTGCATACCAGAAAACACTTTCCACGGAACTGTGAACCATCATTTCAGATTGCTGTGACTCTCAGGTCATCTTCTTGGTTGTTCTTCTTCAATCATGGAGGAGACATCTCACAAACTGGTATTTTAAAAACACCTGTGCACCTTCAGCTGAGGTGTGGTAAGCTTATACAGTAGAAAAGTGTAATAATATGACATAATATGACTGTCTCAAGAAAACAGAACCTTTTTTTCTTGACACCAAGCCAATGTATTCCAGGTGACCATTTCAGAAGAGCTGTCAATGATACCTGCTTATCATCCATTAGACAGGACAGATCTCTACACCACATAAATAACTTTGAATAACAGAAGCATATTGTTTTGTGCAAAAGCAAAGACAGCATTTCTACAATAGATAGACACTGAGCCCGGTTTTATAGAAATGCAGTGTGGAGTAGGGCCACGGCCGAAGTCATTGATGATCTCGTTTGCCCTGGGACCACATTCCAGAATGGCTGCTCTAGAAAGGAATTATTACCTAGCATTCACAATTCCGATGTTCTTCCCAGGCCAAATAAAAAGAAAATAAAAAAGGAAAAAAGAAATCTGAATAGAAAAAATAATCCTCTGCTGGTGCCGTTCCACTCCCAGAGGAAACATGCACGGTACAGTAAGTTTTAACTATTTTCAGCTTCTTCCAACACTTTTTAGAATTCAAGAGTCTAAGGAAGTAGAGCTGTAAATATTTTACAAACAACCAATCAATCCAAAACCTGGCAGAAAGGAAAACAGCGCAGATCTGTTCTGATAGAATCCTAAATGGTGGACTATTATTTAGCACTAATTCCCAGCGGCAGCGTTCTACAAACACGCTGTCTATCTGTCTTGGCAAAACAAGAGCTGCTCGGTAGACCGGAGACGACATAAATCTTTTCAGGGCTAAGAATAACCTCGGTGGTTGAAATGAAAGAAAATATTTGCTCTTGTGTGCAGTACTTGCTTTCTTTTCTTCCGAAAAATGCACAAAAGCTGCACAGAACATAGTTTTAAGTACAGTGACACATGCATTACATTCTTTCTTTAATACGAAAAAGCTCTGTTTTCCTGTTTGTGAGTTAGAACATGCAGGTTAAAATAAGTACTTTACTATTCAGTTATTATCTCAATTTCCACTTTCGCCTGCAGCTCAATGAACTTTTAAACGAAGACATCGCTTACAGTGTTAAGGGATCAGCAGAAAAACATTTCCTTACCTTTTTTTAAGATGGGGTGTGGTATTCTCTACTCTCACACAGTCTTGCACTCTCTCTGAAACAGGTATTTTTCTTTAACACAGGCGATCAGAGGTCAGGATACACTGCTAGGGACGGCTGGTTAACATTCTGCTCCCAGACTGCCTAGGCAATAAGGGGAAAAGAAAGAATTTTAGTTGGCCTTTTCTAGACTAGCCTAAGAGCATTTTTTTTCCTGTTTTCTGTCTTTTGAGGGGTGCTTGTAAGCTGAACAACTTCTGTCTGCCACATCTCCTGTGAATGGTTTGAGATGCTTGCAGTCTCAAAAAAAAAAGAAAAAATGATATTGCAACCTATGGAATTTTCATTAGCTTTGGATTTCCCTCTGAGACTTTCACACAAAATGGTCTTTCTTTGCTCTAACTAGTGAAATAGCAACACTTTCTTATTTTTCCTTCCAAACAGTCACATCCTGCAGTTCTAAATGAATTATACCTCAAGAAAAACATGTCACTGTTTTTACTGTACTTTTAGCTGAAATAAGAATGCAGTATTTGACTTGAGTTCCTCAAAATGAAAAACTAACAAATTCTAAAAGTTATAATTAGAGCTTATCATAACTTTGATTTTCATTCTACTAGAGTGTGTAAAAATGAATTTTAGCTATTTTTCTGGCAAAAAGCATGAAATGCCTTTTTTAATTAAAAAACCTACCTTACCACAAAAACTTAAACTATACTAATTGATTTGAATACACTGCAAAACAGAAAAACAAAACCAGGTGAAAACAACTTGTAAAATTGCACAGAGAAACAGAACTACTTTTTGAACCGTTTTTTTTCTTCTGGTTTCATTAGCTGTTAGTTTTATGTCCAAGAATTTGAAACTAATTTTGCAATTTTGAACGAAAGCATGATGTAAAAGTTTCCTCAGACGTTTTTGACTCATAATAGGGATTGCTATGCTTCATTTTGCATATAACTAAAACTAACTGTCAGACAGAGATACACTCTATTTGCTATATTCATTCATCCTTACGCCCTCAGGTGGCTACAAATACGAGTATTTTGTCAGAACGATGTAATTAGGGTATTGGGAAAATCATGCTCCATTTGACAGGACAAGGATAATTGCGTTGTTTGACCGTTGGCCATCAAACAGAACAGTCTGCAGGCATTAAATTGCGGGGTTATTGCCCCGATATTCAGCGAGCGCCGAAGTTCATGGGCTCAGTGTTGGTGGGCGCTCGCAGGCTGCCACAACAGATAATCCAGATCAGCGCTGAACCTAGCAAACACATCTGGAAGACGGCAAAGCCCGTATAAGCTGAGAAATGACAAATTAGCGCTCGGTTGACTCTGCACCACCCGTCACAGTCAGGATGTCTTCAAGGCGTGAAAGAAATATGAGAAAGCAATGTGAAAACATCCAGCGCGTGTCAGGCCAAATGTAAAAGAAGAAAAGAAAGATACTCCTAATGCCTATGACAAACTGTGACGGTCTCGAACTACTGGTACTTATGTGTAACTGGGATCTCCAGATGCTGAAAATCTCTTATATGCAGATCAGCCTCAAATCTAATTTTTACACCTAGAGTCAGCACCATCCTCTTGCTGATGGGCACAAGATGCAGTGCTGAAAAAAGCATATGTAATGGTTTGAGCGTCAAAAGTTTGTGACTTGCAACAGGTGATCTGGTCAATGTTGTTTTAGAAAAACACACAGGAATGTATTTGCTTTTTCACCAGAAAGCTCCCCCATTAATCAAATGTCAGCACAAATATCTCTGTTAGTGCACAGCTGTAAACCCTGATATGTCCAGCACAGCCTCTCCGACATCCCCAACCCTGCAGACACTGTGCTGTTAACTGGCAGAGCGGAGAACATCTCCCCATGGGACACGTCTGCTGATTTCACCGGTTTCCCTGCCCTTCCCGCATCTGGCTGACTGACACCAGTGGCTGCGGCACAGCAGATGCTGGGAGTTCAAAGCACCTGCAAAGAAAGAGCCTGCGGTGACCGAGAGACTTCACGTCTATCACCTTGCGTGCATGCCAAGGGGAGCAGTAAATCTGCCGGTGGCTGCCGTTATGGAGAGTCAATTTTCATTCTGCTGGTTAAGGTTTTGAAGCCTGTGAGCCATAGACCCACCTGAATTAGTTTATTGTTCTTGAAAATCAGAATCTAAAGGACTTTGAACTCCTGGGTATAATAAAGACTTCCATTGTTCAAGGTGCAAGAAAAAGAAATATAAAGCACAGTCGATGTTATCTACTAAGCTCAAGAAGCATACAAGGAGATGCCCTGGCAGTAATACGCAAACAGAAAAGTTCTCCCTTCTATTTAATAACATTCTTTTTCTTCTCAGGCGAAGAAGTGGAGACAGGTGGATACGGAAACATTTCAATGAAAAGGAAATTCCTGCAGACAGGCCAGCATGGAAGATTTGGACCTCAAAAGATTATTTCAGGAAGCTATTCTATAACGTCCTTTTCCAACACAGTATTATAAAGATGTATTTCCAGCATAGAAAGCTAAGCAGACGCATACTCTGCATACACTTCAGAAAAATTGCTGTATCCCACGGTAATAAGTAACAGACTAACACAATGAAGCCAGTCGCAGAGCCCATGAAAACCTGACCAGAATGGAAATCAGGAAATAAAAACTTACTTCGGTTTCTCAAGATTTTGCTGGAGGACAAAGCGCTCCGTACTCTGCATTTTACCTTTTCACATTCTACACTTCAAGACATAATAATAGTACAAAACTTTAGAACAGAAAAAGGCCATTGTAATAACAGGTCCCTGAAAATAACTACTCTAATGCTAGAGTTACAAGTGGCAAACTGATGAACTGGTCTATTTTCAGCTCCTTAGACAATAGCTGTTCTTGTACATAGTCCACATGGTTGTTATTTTGCCACACAAGACAAGACAAGTAGGCAATTAAGCATGGCAAACCATCAAATATTTGTCCACTGAAGGACCCTGCTGTACCTTTTCCTCCTGTCTATTAAGTACCTGTTTTTCTAAGACCATGTTTCAACTTCCCAGGACAGCTGAGTAACACTCCAAAAGCAGAATGTGATGTTCAGTATCCCACAGGTAAATATAATCAACATGGCTCACAGAATACTTTTTTTCATATCCTAAGAAATCTTCTGATTTAAAGAAAAAAGTGTTTCTCATCAGACAGATAAAGCAAATATCACCAGCTCCTGAAACAAGCAATAGAGTGTAGAGACACCTTTCAGCTAAAATACTGAAAGCTGTGACTCAGTGTTTTGCATCACGAGCAAGAACATGATCCTTCTATGAATGGCATGGTTTCCTTAGAATAAGCTAGATCATTCTGCACTAGAAACAGTGTTAGCACATTTAATAAAGGTGATTCTCAAATTAATTTTAATAACACCCATAATTTAAAGTAATTGGTACACATATAAAAACAGACAGAATGTCAATAACAAGATTATTTTTTTACAGACTTCTTAGCTGAAAAAAGCTTGCAACAAATTATTAGCCATGAAAAGCAGTACAATTCAGAAAAGCACTTTTGGCATTGTCAGGCTTGGGAAACAAGTTAGTGCTGTCATTCAAGCTGTTTTTCTAACAAGTCAGAGTATATTTTGATTCCAAGGTTTAGATTAAGTTAAAAAGATTTAGATTAAGTTAAAAGCATAACCAAAAGAACCCTCAGGGATTTCTTTGGTGGCCACTGATACATTAATTTCTCTGTCCCAGATACCAAGATGGTTGTGTGTTGTACATCACACAACTCCATTATTTGGGATTATCCTCTCTGACAACACGTCACGTAGTGCTCACAGCTGCTCAAAGCTAAGAAAATAAATGATGTTTGGAGATCATGTTAGATCATATCAGCATTTTATCATGGTGCCATACTGGAGCTTGACTCCCTGGCCCCTTCAGGGCTGGGAGCACAGTCCCCAAAGGTGCATGCTTATGTGTATATACATACACATGGAGAGCCACGGAATGGCTGGTGACATTTATCTAACGCTGCTTCCTTCTTGAAGTGAGAGGTTTGGACTGGTCATAGGGGATGAATCCCCTCCCTGCAGCTACCAGCACTCATAAAGAGAAAAATAATATGCTAGTAGGTATGATCTGACCTGCCCTTTCCCAGGTTTCTGCAGGTTACACAGTTTTTAACAAAATGTGTAAGAAAAGTATCAGAGAGCATTATATTTCAAAAGGGGCTACCACCACACTAAGAAGTACACCTCTCTTATGTGTCCACACATGGTGAGCAAATCACATTCTTGCTCCAGATGCAGCAAACAATACCCAAACATGGTGGGCAAAGTGTGTTCTCACTCCTCAGACAAAATGAAGTTCCTTATATGCTTTCTTGAGAGAAAAGCAAGAAGCTAAACACTCAGAACTCGCAAATAAAATCACTACAAATAGCAAAAAAACATTAAAATAGTGGTTAGTGAATAAGATCTCAAAAAGGAGTGCAGGAATCCTGGGAGAAGAGAAGCTTTGGTAACATAATCTATTATCATTGATATTATCTTGTCCTGCAACTCTAGGATATCACAAAATACCATTTAATTCATAAAACTGCTAGTTGTCTGAGGGAAAAACAAGCAGTAAAAATCTTCATCTCCCAGTTTTCAACAGTGGTAGAGAAAAGAGTGGAGACTTCTCGCAGGTCTCCTTACACAGATATCTTCAGCCATGCCTTGCAAGGCACCCTCTTACAAGGTGCAAATTCAAGAAAGGAAATTAAGAGGGGGAAAAAAAAAACAAACAGACAAAAAAAACTGAAAAAGATCTGAGGACTTCTGAACAATACCTGCAAGGACATGTAACAAACCAGAAAGTTGTAATGGGTTTGAAGAAGACAGAGCCAGGCTCTTAGTGACACCAAGTGACAGGACAACAGTCAGTGGGCACAGACTGAAGCACGGGAGGTTCCCTCTGAACATCAGGAAATCTATTTTTGCTGTGAGGGTGACTGAGCACTGGCACAGCTTGCCCAGGGAGGGTGTGGAGTCTCCATCCTTGGAGATATTCAAAACCCAACTGGACAGAGTCCTGGGCAACCAGCTCTAGGTGGTCCTGCTTGAGCAGGGGCATGGACCGGATGACTTTCAGAGGGGCCTTCCAACAACAGGCACACTATGATTCTGTGAAAATGGAAAAGAAGAAACCAGGAAAATGATTTCCGTGTGTAGGAACTTCCATGTTTCCAAAAATAGGAAAACTTTCCTGCAATTTTTAAAGCACAACCCTATTTATCACAAGCCAGACAATGACATGAATAAATAGGATAAAATTGGATTAACCTCGACAGACCTGCAGAACAATTGCTGTTGACATTGTAATTTTCCTGGGTCAGACTGACACCATTAAAAAGTCATCTCTCGAGTCAAGGTCATGCAGATAAAATTCAAATAAGGGCAAAAGGAGGAAGCTTTGATGTCCCAAACTGAAAAGCAGGAATAGCCTTCTCGGAAAACCCTGCCAGGTCTTAATATGAACAACGCAGATTTTTCAGGGCAACCGACCCCCCGCACGCTGACAGCGGCTGCGTCCCTCCCTGCGCTCCAGCACACTGAAGGGCAGCCAAGGTTTCGTTATATTTGCACAGGCAAGCAGCAAAGCTGCATCAAAAGACCAGGGGACATACAGAGGGGTAAATGAGACCGTTTGACCTGCACAATATTACTGCTGATGAGGCGCGGAAAAAGGAAAACTCGCTTGGGTTTAGGGGAGCTTAATGGCGTTGCAGGAGGGATTCCGGTGTATTTTTGTGATGCACAGACACATCACGATGCTGTAGCATCGCCAGAGCATGCTGTAATTTTACCTTCACTGATGCTGAACAGCAACTAAATCAAAATAAAACCATAGATTCCCTCTGTTGTAGGGTGTTAGAACTTCGCTAACAGACTACCCAGTCCAGCCGAGCTCTCCACTACTCACACTTGGCTAACCTCAACCTGCCCCGGCCACGGGGAGCTCGCTCAACGGTGAATCAAAGCACACTTAATTGCAGTGCATAGTATTACTTACACTGGTAGAATTTAACCGTAAACTGGCAAGGAATAAATGAGAACCCAACCTGTTCCTGGGCTTCGGCTTCCCTTCCACACAGTTTATATGTAACACTGCCTTCAGAAGAGAGAGGGGCTTTTTTTTTTTTCTTTTAAAACAATATATCATGTTCTTTCTCAAGGACCACAAACATCTTCAATTAGAAATGCTTCTAATACACTCTGAAAGAGAAAACCATTTCTTCTTTTTGATGCCAAGATCTACAGTTTGTTTCTCTGTTTGTTGTGCCAGTTATAACCTCTAATATCTGGAAAAGAATATGTTATGCTTTCCTTGCAGTACCTTAAATAAGGCAGGTCATCAACAGTTGCAAGATTCTCTTATGACAGTAAAATTCCTCTAGTTATTTTCTGTCCATTTAAAGCTCAATTAAAAGCACTACTCTACGGCTACAAGTATAATTCTTGAGTGTATACCAATACTGTTTCCAACAGAGCTAGAAAAAATGTTATTTGCAACATTATATGACCAGATTCCATTCCCTTTGTTTGACCTAAATTGAATTCTCTGCTATAAACTGATCCAAATGAGGCTGTAAAGTTGTTTGTGGAGTAGGATCCTGCTCTATGAAAGTAAAAGTAAAAAAACTTTCAAAAGAACTTGAAAGAAAAAGAAAAAAGGAACAGAAAAGCCCATCAGACTCCTCCGGGAGGAATGTCACATCACAAAGAGCCCAGACGGCACAAGCCTCATGGAGTAACGAGGCCTAACCCTAGTGTATATCCAAGAACAGAGGGGAAGGACAGTTTCTTGCAGCCATCTCCTAGTCCATGGAGAAATCACTAACAATTTGTTTCAGGTACTTTCTTGTGCAGAAATAAATTTGCCCACTGCCTTGCAAGCTGGCTCAGGAAAGGTACTATATAAACATAAATCATTAACGAACCAAGTGACCTCATCCTTGGGTAACTAGAGAAGCGTAAAACCAACGTGCCATATAGGTAGAAAGTCTTCTAGGCAACAGTGCCACGCACCAGTGGGCAGCAAACACCGGAGCATTCTTCCCGACACGTTAGCCGATTCCTCTTGACAGGCTTTGTGTTTTTATCTCAACCACCACAGGTCATCAGTGGCAAAAAGCAGAAGCTTCGGAGGACAAACGAGTGCACAGTTCAATAATTAAGAGGGGGGGATCCNTCTCTCNTGTCTTCGTTTCATCCAAGGCTTGCCTGAAGGGAAGCATTTGACAGAAGTAAAATACATGTTGCTACTTTTAAGAGCACTAAAGTAGTCATTGCGCCTAGCTGGCAAATGAGAAGCTGGTAGCTCCTTTCAGCTACAACTACCTGAAAGGAGGGTGTAGTGAGGTGGGTGTTGGTCTCTTCTCCCAAATAACTAGCAATAGGATGAGAGGCAATGGCCTCAAGTTGCATCAGAGGAGGTTTAGTTTGGATATTAGGAAAAATTTCTTTACTGAAAGAGTGGTCAGGCATTTGACCAGGCTGCCCAGGGCAGTGGTGGAGTCTCCATCCCTGGAGGGGTTCAAAAAATGTGTAGATGTGGCACTTCAGGACATGGTTTAGCAGGCATGGTGTTGTTGGGTTGATGCTTGGACTTGATGATCTTCAAGGTCTTTTCCAACCTTAACGATTCTATGATGCAAAGCTGGACCACCATGGTCCAACCTGTAGCTTGTCTTGGGGAAGATGGGGACCAAATCTACAAACAGAAATGCTGCTGAAGTGACTCTCCAGCCTCCCAGAGTGATGGGAACTACCCCTGCATGCAACACAGGAGTGGTTCGGATTTTTGGGACTCTGTTCTTGCTTCTCAGCCCTGCTCCATCGCCTTTCGAAGTCTGTGGCTGCAGCTGCTCCAGCCCAGCTGCCTCCCTGGCCCATTTGCATGGTTGTAGGTCGGCAGACACAGGAGGCAAAGGCTGCCAGGTAAAGGCAGGAGAGAGAGCAGCTGCTGGCACAAGGTCAGACAGGGAAAATACCTCTTGCACAGGGGTAAAGCTGCTGCTACACAAAATAAGGAGTGACCAGAGGTCCAAAGTACCCCGATCCAGGTCCTGTGAGTTCAGGGTTGTGGCATTTGACAGAGACTTCTGCAGTCCCTAGTACAAAAAAATCCAGTTACTCCAAACTGTACTGATAATTACAGATTTCTTCATGGCATCATGAGG
>Ga0065711_1004563_pt1 | contig 29267 bp, 16 predicted proteins | sample Hoacrofraction12_FD_59098 | JGI IMG/M metagenome (GOLD analysis project Ga0065711, IMG submission 59098) | Hoatzin crop microbial communities from Cojedes, Venezuela - Epithelial fraction 12 v2 (version 2) | ecosystem: Host-associated > Birds > Digestive system > Esophagus > Crop | place... | reverse complement strand
TGTAGGTGACCCTGCTTCGGCAGGAGGGTTGGACTAGATGACCCACAGAGGTCCCTTCCAACCCCTACTATTCTGTGATTCTGTTGCTCAGTGAGAATGTGTGATATGGGCTGGACAGGGGCACGACAGCAGCAGATGAAGAAAAAAGCCCAGATCATGATCTTGATGCCGGGAAAGGAAATCTGGACCCCTGGGAAGACCGCCTATCCAAGCAACCGTGGCAGACGCACTCTACGTGCAAGCACACCGGGGGTTTCCTAGCTCCTCGGCTTTCTCCTCCCTGCGGAGCTGTGAACGGGCTGGCTGGAAGAGCTGGCAAAGTCCCTGAGAACGTGTTAGCAGCCCCTGCGGTATGATCTGCTCTGAGAAATATTATAAGTATGTGTTTATGTCTTTTACTAACAGTATAGCTGTTGTGCAACATGTTTATGCAATAACTGCAAATAATGTAAGGAGGTCTTTGAATACGAGTTTATAGCAGTTTGTAAGGGTAGTGGTTTTCCCTGGATCCTTGGAGTTTGGTTTTTTTTTGGTTTTGGGGTGGTGGTTTTTGTTTTGCTCTCCTCAATTCAGGTGTAACATGCAATTTCTTAACACGACAGATGATTGCAAGCAGTGCCTCTGATACACCTTCCAACTGAAGACGCATCTTCCCCAAGATCTGATCAACGCATTTTAAAGGACTAAATTTCATTATAATGCCACGTAAATCAATCTGATGACATGACCAGGGCCTAAATTTCTAGTCCTGGCATCCTGCGGTAAAGTTCATTCGTCACAAATTTGTACTGACTTCTGTGGGAATCAGATTCTCCCCATGTTGTACATGGCTGAATTTATACTCTAGCACACGAAAGGCATATTGATCACCCCCTGGACATTCGATATGGAAAGCCAACCAGAAATCCTGAATATCAGACAGCAACATAGGCACAAAATAACAAAACAACCCCACAGGTTACCTTACCGCTACAAAAGCAAGACTTTAATCAACAAAATTAATTTCCGTTTGAAAAGGAGAAATTCCTTGGATTTTAAAAATGCTGGTCAGAAATTCTTTGAGTGAGTTTCCAATGGAGAATGCCAAAACTGCACAATCAAAATATCACCTGGAGATGGTTCAGTTCTGAAATATTTGCTGCAGAGCCGCGCCAGGGTCGTGATGGGACCCTCGCTGCTGACTACGACCCCAGCAAGCAGCCTTGCCAGCTTAACGGGCAGTTTGCCCTTCCAGCTCTCAGCCCTTTGGCGGGGTGCCTTCCAGCTCCCACAGCTCCCAGTTGCCGGCATGCCCCCCCCAGTGCCGCTGCTGGGAAGCAGGGCTCTCTGGCTCCTCGTCAGCAGCTGACGTGGAGCCAGAGCCTGCAACCATAGCCGAGCCAGACACTTCGGAGCCATGGCTCCCAAGACTTCCAGCTTCCTGGCTTCCCTTCAGCCCACCTGGCAGATTAAAGGGCAGCCCAGAGCCTGGAAACGCCGTTCCCAGGGCTGTATCTCGAAAGGAGCCCCGGTTCTCCAGGCCGATAGCCCCCCGTGCCCCCCAGGCAGCTTGCCCCGAGTTCGGGCCCCCATTCCCTTCACAGAGAATTTCACAGGTTTGGCTTTCAGTGCAACCCTGAACAAAAACCACAGCTTTTAAATGCTCTAGTCCTCCGCGAGTGGTAATCATCTCTCCCCACACAACTCAAATTTAAAAACACAAACAAGTTAACTCACGGGGGAGAACAGGAGCAAACAGTTCCCAGTTCTGTAGATTAAGAGAGATTCTCCGCTCGCATTTGTGCCCCTGTAGCTTTCCTGGAGCTGCCTCCAACGCGCGGTCACAGCACTGCCTGCTATGCTCACCTGCCAAACCCCTGCTGCCTGCCAGCAAAGGTGCCGGAGACATTCGGGGAACACTGTGCTGCTGCACACCAGCCAAGCTGCCCAGCGGCCCTGGGAGCGACAATTCCCGTCAAAGTTCTCCAGAGTGGAAAAAGATCCGGGATACAAAATAGCGTGTGTAGTTTTACAGCTTTCTAACATAGGTTTATATGCAACAAGGAATGAAATTAAGAATAGTGTTTGTCCTTTGAAATAAAACATAACCTCAAAACAGGAAACTAGCCCTGAAGGTTCAGAAATCCTTCATCACACAAAACCTCCCTGACATCTTACATCAACCCTGAGGTCTCCTCTCCAGGACTGATGCTTTGTTAAAGCTGTTTAACAAGAGCCCTATTAGCTTCATCAAGAGATCTCACTGTCTCTAATTTTTTTTTTTCAAATTATCAGCCAGAGCACTGCACACACCCTTTGAAGCCAATGTATGCAGATGGGCTCTAACACGTCTCCCTTCAAAACCATGGGGCCCATCAACCATCCCTTGTAATGCTTCAAGAAAAACACAGGTGTTCCCCTGGCCCGCAGCAAGGGGAAATACCACGCTGATTAAAACTTGACCCACACTCGCCAGGACAGACCTGAACCTCCTCCCGCCCTCTTCGTGCCTCCCCTCCCCAGTTCTCCTAGTCAAACGAATGGGCAAACATCATTTGTAACTCATCTCAGGATCTGCAGACGTAATTTGATAACTGGTAATGAAAGTGTGGGAGAGCGCCAGCGGAAGCAGCGCCGGCCCACAGGGATGGGGTGAGTGTGGGTAATCTAGAAAAATCACAACACTCTCAATTTTATGTAACAACAAGAAACACCTTAAAAATACTAGTAACATTAAAAAAAAAAATATCACCCTGAGAAACACATCACGGAGTCCCAAGCTGACACCATTTCTTGTTTCTAGAAGCTCTTCCAAACAGCCCGTTTCCAGCCCTTCCTCTTCCGATGAGCGATGCGAGACTTCATCCCGCTCCCTCTCCCCTTTTGCTTTCCCCACCCATGCTTCAGTTTTTGCATCCAGACTGAAACACACCCTTGAGCACTCACGAGCTACACACCCTGTTTTATATTAAATTATACAAGTGTATAAAAAAACCCCAGCTCACTGTTTCCAAATGCCTCCTCTCCTATGTGTGAACCGCCCGGTGCTGCTAGCACTGCGACACGGCGGGCTCGGGGAGCCCAGGCGCCATCGCCCCATGTCACGTCACGCCGCGCTGCGTAACCCAGGCAGTCCACGGCTCCGAACTGCTGCGAGTGCTGCCGGCTCGCCGAGCCCAGGCGCGGAGGCACAAAGTCTCCTCTGGGAGCCGAGTCCAATTTTCTTTTCCAGCTCCAGCAACGCCTTTTGGAGCGGGAGGGAAAGCAGGTCTTGTGAGGGCTCTGCTCTCCTCTTCGTCCTCTCCAGACACTCACAGCTGATGGATCCCAAGTGACTTCGCGGTGTGCAGAGAAAATGTTAAATAATGAATTTTTTAACACACATAATGCTTAAGTCTCAGTGAAATCACATCGGCTTTTTTTTCTTTTCCCAAAATCAGGCCCACCGATGCTTGCTTGCTTGAAGTGCCAAGCAACATTCCTGGACAGCAGTTCAATATCTCAGGAGGTGTAAATCACCACACTCTGTCTTATTAGAAACATTTGAAAGAGGGCAAGTGCTTTCAAAGCTATAAACTTCAGATTCCATACATGTTCCAAAGCTGTAGTGAATACACATTCCTGACTCGAACTGGTTTTAATTTGCAGTCCCTTTACAGCACAAATGCAAGTCTGAATACCAAATCAACTTAAATAACAATAACAAACCACTTAAACAATTGTCCATTTGCAACTTTTTAAAATAAACCGAAAATAGGAATCGCTCAAATGCCTAAAGCAGTGCAGTGGGTGTGTGCCCAGCGCCAAGGCAGCCTGCAGCTCCCGGGAAAACGCAGTGTAATCGTGGCTCCACCATGGATTATTTACGGTCGCAAGCCTGACAGAGCATTATAAACTAAAGCAACAATTCACGCTGCCTGCTGCAAAAGGCGAAAAATCCCTAGACACAACGAGAACAGCAGAATGAAAACCACATGACAGTTAAAGGAATTAAAAAAAAAGAAAATTTGCCACATCCTTTGTGAACACAAACAATTCAGCCATGAGGAGATAAAAACCATACCTGAAAGCACGGGGGTGGGCGGGCACACGCCATTTGCGCCGAAGCATGCAGTTCTAATTTCTCGGCAGCAACAGTTGTGACTGGCAGAGCGCCCTTTGCTCTCCAGCAAGCCTTTTAATTAAAGGTATTGCCGATTATCTCTAACCGCAATCACCGTCCCGGTTGATCAGATGGGAGCGAGTGCTGCAGCGCATCTCCCCGAGGAGATTACGGCACCGGCGCTCACGAGGCTTCGAACACGCGTTAAACACACGCACCCACCGAGACGCGCACGTGAAGCGGGTAAAATGCACTCGCTGAGGCAAACATACGTGTGCTTGCAAATGCCTCATTAAAAAAAATTAGCTCTTTGTGAAAATTCTCAGGGAACAAGGACTCCTGAGAAACCCTAGTGCTGGGAGTTGGGGGAGGGCAGGTTAAAATCGGAACTGGTCGGGAAACGTTTTTCTTCCCACATGCAGTCTTTAATGATGGAAATCTTTCCATAGGAGTTTTCAGTATTTCATTAGAATTTAAAATCAAACCAGCATATTTCTAAGGGAAAACGGGAAAAAACTCTGAAATGTATCATTTGCTACAAAACTTGGCTTTTAATAAAAAAGTAGACTTTTTTCCTGAATGCAATGTTTCAGCCAAGCTTAGCTGCAAGGCATCTGGAATTTACAGTATTTTACTAACACAGAGGAGATTGCTTGCTGCTCTGTATTCAGAGAAAGCATCTTTTGTCAGCAGCTGGGGAATAGCTGAATAAAGAGCACAAGAGTAAGTGTCGTTTAATCACTGAGAAGCAGCCTTCTTTCGCTCTAATCCATTGTTAGGAGAAAATGCTGTATTATTGAAAGCCTATTAGTGACAATATGGACTTGTACTGAAACATGGGACCCGTCCAGAAGGTTTCTTCAAGGTAACAAGCGTTCAAGAAATATCATTAACCTCAAGTACTATCACTTAGCAAGTTGATTTTAACCCTGCAAAGTCCATGAGACATGAACCATTCAACCTACCAGCACCCTGATTCAAGGCCAAAGCTGGACCTAACGCCGAGGCAGGCACAGCTTTGAGCAGGGGCTCGGACCCGACGACCTACCTGCCAGCCTCAGTCGCCCTGAGATTTTATGTTCATCCATCAGAAATCTTTCAAGATGTTGAATATATCAGATATGCAAATCCCAGGCATTTAATAACAAACCCTCCAGACGGTGCTCATTGTTTTGCCTTGCATTTAGCACAGGAAAAAAAACGAGCAAAAAGTGGAACTATAAATCAGCTGCCGGGGCTCATAATGACTTGCAACCATGCATGGCACACACATATATTATACCCAAAGTATAACGATCTCCCTCTGGCCAGCAAACATCAAGAGGTAAGAACAATAAGAAAAATGGCTAAGTGGGCCTTGAAATCATGAGTTTCCTAACAAGTTCGAACAAGGATAAAACATGTCATGACCTTACACAGGCACAAGCCTTGTGCTTCTCGGAGTACACAGGGACTCACACTTCTGTTTTTCTCTACAATCCTAAAAATACCATATGATGAGGCAGTAAATTCTGTGAAGCTAGTCTTTATTAATCCCAATTGCTATCCTTGGAAACAAAATTAAGTCATTTCAAATCATTAGCTCTAGAAGGATGAAAGTACACTGCTTAGATGGAATTAGGTGAAAGAAAAATGCAAAGTTTTTTTTCCAGTAGGAAAAAAAAATGCATGTCACAGGTGTTCCTGCAACAACACCACTTCAGGCTATGATGTTTTTGGGTCAGAGAAGGTGACAGAGGTCAGATCAGGTCAGTACCTTGATGCGAGACCTCCAAGAGAAGGCAAAACGCTGCAGGGAATGCTGACGGTGACTCCCTGAAGGTGACACGCAGCCCTTCGAGCAGCACTGCGGAGGTCCACGGCTCCAGGAGGCAGCAGAAAAAGCAAGTCAGCTGTGGCGTAAGTTACTGTGGTTTTGCATGTGCTGCTTACCAAGAGAAGACAGGTCTTAACCACTTATGGTTATTCAAAAAGAAAAGAGAGTGTTATTAACTCCTGTGAAACAGAGCAATTCATTCAAAAACCCACCCAAACTTAAAAAAATAACTAAGCAGAACAAACAAAAACACAAGCCCCAAGAAACCCTTAGGAAAAACAGCTATGAGAAAGCAGCAGAAACAAGGAAAACCACTTCAGGAACTGGACATAGAAACAAGCTGCTGCAAGGTAAGCCGAGCACGCGCTGCCCTCTGAACAGTCACTGCCTCTGCTCACGCTCCCACCCGGCAGCTCCTCCAAACCGACGAGCTCTCTCCTACCTCACCGCTCCGGACTGCACTCCGAACACAGGCTGGGGCTCAGATCAAAGGGTTTGTTACCGGCACCACCGGCCTCCGTAGAACAAAGGAAGTTTTCATGATGCTTTCCATCTCCATTCTTCAATCAAAATGAGGAGAAAGCTATCTCAAGGCAGAAATAAAACACACCTACAGAACTCTGCCCTTCAAATTCTTTTTTTCGTTGTTTTTTTTTTTCCTCTCTACATTTTTCTGTATTATAAACCACTTTATGTGTTTAAGTCATGGGATAAGTTTCACAAACCTATGGATTAGCAGAAGGATGAAAGGCAATGCTACACGGGAATAAAGACTTGGTTTTACCTTTGAAGTGAGTCACTAAAGGCTCCCAGCTTGGGAAAAGGAAAAATACCTCACCCTTGCATGCCAACACAGCTACTGTGGATTCTTTCTCACAAATAACTTTACATGCAGCACAGGGACTTGTATAAATGGACATCTCCGGGCACAGACCAGCAGCCCACGCCTGCCGTGCACCACATCACCCGGCCATTGTAGTTCTTCCCTGAACACCACAAAAAGAGAGGATGTTGCTATTAATATTTGCAGGAATAAATAGGGAGTCACCCTGAAGCAGGACACAAAATCCACAAGAACTTGCTAGGCATTAAGTAATTACACTTTCCACGCTTCTCCCAACCACTAGCTCAAGCTTTTACTTTGTACCAGTTGCCTTATTTTATTTTGTAATAAGACATTTACACAGACAAGTCTTGAAGAAGCAGCACAAAAATGGCGTCTACGTGAAAGCACTACTACACAACAGGTACATAGGGAGCTCCAGCTAATAGAAGTCAAAAGACAGGAGTCCTTCTGACTGGTTTTTGCCCTGAATATTCTTGCTTATGCCAGAACCTGCCCCTGCACGTGACTTTGGCAAGGGGTTCCAGTATGTAAGCCAAGCACTGAAAGTGCAAGACAACTGGCAGTGGAAAGGTATAATGTGGTATTTGTTTGTTTTTTAATGTGCTTGCCAAATAGCGAACTCTTTCCAAATGTTCTTCAAATCAGTTTAACATTAGCAAATGACAGATGCACATAAAAGTGCCCGCCCTTCCCACCGACCGCAGCCCGCGCCGCTCTCAGGTACGCAGGTGTGCATCACCGAGGCTGACCCCGCGCACAGAGCACACCACGTAAATCATCAGATCGCTTGTAAAATCAGCAGTGCAGCTGATCTGACAAGATACCAAGGCCCACACCTGCACTGCTGAAAGCAGGAGCAAGCCCTCAGCGTATGCATACTTTTTCCCCCCTCCATTCATCTTTCGGATTTATTCTTGTCACTAACAAGACCTATTTCCTCTCTGAACCTTACAGAAAAGAAAAAGAATAGCATGGAAATAACTTGATAAATTGTACGTTACTTACAGCCTGATCAAAGCCCACTAAAATTCAACGTGAGTCTTTACGTTGACCCAACAGACTGTGGGTCAAGCTCTCAAGCACTTAATTTCAGCCTTGGCCTTCAGAGTGCCTAAGTTTTCAGTATGAAAATACCAAATTTCTGATGTTTGGTGGAATCTCTGTTTGACTCAAGTCACATTACGGATTTAAAATCTGTAAATGATCAAAACTGAGAACGGAAACAGTAAGGAAAACATATATTTATTTCCAAATGGAAAAAGCATACAGCAGTTCTGGAACACCTTTGTCACGAGAAGTGAAATCTGGAAATTTGATTCAGCACTGGATTCTCAGCAAGTCCCAGCACACCACTGTCATACCATTTGCCCTACTTGTTCTGGAGTTTAAAGCCAGGCCTGCATTACATGGGACCTGGCAGGTGCTTTTCATTTCTTCATGCATGGTTACATACAACAGCTTTCTTCAGGCAATCAGGTCGACCTTTACAGCACAACAGTTGTACAGACAGAAACAAAGTAATGAATTATTAACTTGTTAAGAAACTAAAACCACCTTTCTCTTAAGCAGGAGGGTACTTTCTGTTACTATTTTTCCAGTATTTCCACAAAACACCAAAGTAAAACACAACACAAAGCATTACCTGCCTTAACCCTATACTGGGGATGACTGAAATTGCCGGTGTTCTACGTCTGCTCTCCAGAAACAGCGTGGAGCCAGGTGCAGATTACTGGAGGCCATGAAGATTCACCAGTTCACATCTCGAGCACACGTGGCCCCATCAAAGTGCACATAGTGTCAAAGGCAAGAATTACCAGAATAAAACTGATAAAAGTTCAAATCAGTTACCACTGTTCATGTACTAAGTACCTAACAACTAGATCACACACCTAGAAATCATACTGCTTGTCCCATGAGAAAAATTATTCCCTCCAGCTACGACAGATTGCCGTAAGTCTAGCAGTCAAACAGGGAATTATTACAACTCTTCCCGTTTCTCACATAATTTCCACTATAAAATTAGTGCCAAGCAGTCACATTTTGATTATTTGGAGTAATCCCATCATTAAGGATGAAATCGAATCCTTATAATTTTCTACTTAAAAATTACTAGGACTAAACTAAAATTTCAATCTTCCCACTTGTGTTGATATTACAGAAGTAGCAAATAAAGCCTTTTACAGAAATCAAAGTTTTCCAGCAGTTTCATGCACAGAAAAAAGTGCAACTGCCAAGACCCAAAGGAGAGAACAGAGCAACACGGGAACCGCCTCTCGACCCCAGCAGCCTGCCTCTCTCAGCGACCAACGCGGGAGCTGAAGGAGGGCAAACAACCCAAGCAGACTCCCCACATTCTGGCAGGAAAGAGGAATCTGCCTTCAAACCATACCCAGTCAGGGCTGTGGAAGGTGTAAGAGCTGGAGTCTTCTTTTTTTAACGTTATCTACAGCTTTGTGCCAACTGTAATCATTCCAAGTTGCTTTAGCTTGCAAGGGATGGCTTGAAGTGATCATTTCTAAACAAACTGATATTAAAGTCTCACCCGAAGTGCAGAAAACACACAAAAGCTGTTCCGGTCTTTCTGTACAGGTTCTGTGCATGTCTTCAGCTCCTTTTTTTTTTTTTTTTTTAATTTGTGAGAATATAATCTCTAAAAAGAAACTGGCAACATATCCCTTCCGTCAGACGGTTGTAAATTCAGCTCAGCCTATGACTCTCCCTCCAACCAGAAGTACAAGTCTTCTCCCCAAATAATTATTTTACTCTTGGAAACAATTTCGTAAAAAATCATGTTTATACTATGTGGGTCCAGTGAAGCAGAAGCACAAAGCTGAACAGGTATTAATATCCATTATATAGAAATTTTAAAAGACAAATATAATTTGATACATAACTTTAATTTATATTTAAGAATTCAGAATCTCCAGTAAGGACAAACCTCACAGAACTGATTCGGTGTTGGCGCTCCCTCGTCATGCAGCGCCCCGAGTTCAGGGCATGAAAACATCTCAATTTTAACTCTCTAACAACGGAGAGCCTCAAATACGTTTGTGACTCTACGCCAGTATAGTTGCAACTCCTAGAACAAATCTTGGAAAACATAAATAAGAAACATGCTCCAGCCAAGCTACTAAGGACAAAGAGAAAAGCAGACAATAAAGAAGGAAAATCGAAAAGGAACAGCTTAATACATTACCAGCTTTCATAGCTGTTCCTATGGTTTATGTAACATTTTTCTGTTATGACACTGAATACAGATACAATGGAAATATGAGAGCATTACCCTTTGTACATTGAAATGGTACATTTACAAACTCTCTAGCCAGGGCTTTCGCTTGCTGCCTTCTCACTAATGATGTACTTGGGCATCCCGCTTGGCAAAAAATACTTAGGGTTTGATTCAGGACAGCTGAAAACCACAAAAGCTAAGGACACTTTGTAAGAATGAAAATCAGGCTGAGTGCTATTCTCAGCTGGGCTACTGCACAATGTTATTTTGAATTTGATTTCCGTGTGCCTCAGTTTCTCCAACAAGAAAGCCGGGAATTGCATGCAAGCTTGGAAGCATCTGAAGTCAGCAGATCAAAGGAGCTCTGTAATGTAAGTCTAAGTCATTGCCATTTATGGAAGAAAAATAAAAGAAATTTATACACTAAAGCCTTCTGTCTCAATCAATCTCAATATTCACACTTCAGACCTAATCCACCACTTACTAGAGCCAGTGGAAAGACTTCTATTGACCTTAGGCTTCGGCTCACCTTCCTGCTAGAGAAGACAGGGTAAGTGTTAAGGCTCTGCCCTACAAGCAGAGTTTATGCTGCTTCAGCTGCCTTTGAACCTTAAAAGAGTTGCAAGACAGACAAAGAAGTGGCCATAGGTAGTCAATACATTAGATCTGACATATTAAAAAGGAAGACTTTTCTTGTGCGTGTTTGGTACAATGAGAATGATGTGGTAATGCAGAATAGACACCAGTTGTCACTTCAGAATCCCCAGGGAGATATGTGGATTGAATGCGTAAAATAAGCGAGACAAAAATTCAGTGTATTTATTTAAAGCACACTGGAGAAACAGAGAGGGCAACAAGTGATTAATCCAAGGTTCATTCAAGCTTTGTTTGGACAATCGGCTGGGGAAGAAGGTGGAAAGGAGCTTATCAGGCCCTCCTGGGAGCACCCTCGGGTATCTGCTGCAATTGGATTTTCCTGCGAAACGCTGTGCTGCAAGTTTCAACCTCGTGTGTACCAACCCGCCCCACTGAGGTCTTGGCCCCTTTACCTTTGCGTGTTTCGTGTGATTCCAACAGCAATACTCCTGCTTTACTCCACCGCCCGCAGCAGCTGCCCGATGGGGCCACGACACTGCGGATTTTTAACTTGACTTGCCTGGTACCAGCTGCACAGTTCGTTGGCTAAGATGAAACGGTTAAAGTAAAATGAAAGACAAATAATATAAACAACCCACGCTGCTGGCTGTGGAGTGACTAAGGATGTTTAGCCCAGCCATGCATGGAGCAGGTCTGCTCTTCAGGCAAATCCATTACAGTACATGACACCAAAAAAAAAAACCCCTGTATAAATATTTCAAAAATATGGCCAAAAGTATACACTAAAAGTAAACTGAGCACAGAACAGACTTCAATGGCTCTCCCGCTGCCTAGAACGTTTTCATTAGGAAGCAGCTAACAGACAGGATAGCTCAACTGGAAGTTGAATCAGTTTATTGGGTCTGGTTTTCTCTCAGCACTACAAGCATTCTCACCGCTTTTTCACCTTTCCTGAAGAAATTTCTGGAAATTAAAAACTATATACCTGTTTTGAAGCTTAAAAATGAGAACAAGCTGCTCTTCAGAAAGTAAACAATTTACAATAGATTCAAACAATTACGATTAACCAGCTTCATTCAAAAAATAAAAATTATGTTTGATTATTTGGGGCTGTGTTTTGGAAACCGCTTCTACCTTATTTTTCTTGGTAACACAATTTCATGCTACAAAAAAAGGCATCAAATGATGAAAAGCATTTGTTTCTTCTAGTTCTTAAATAAAACCAGCAACGCTGAACAGGTCAGATATAATAAATACAGCTATTTCAAGGGAAAGAAAAATGTTTTCCTGTCCTAACTTTGAGTGACAAGAGAAAATTTCTACCAGCTTGCAACTCCACTTTATTAAAAGTGTTCAATTTTATTTAATTGGATATAGATGTATATGTTATATTGGGCTTCTTTGTTGCATTTTTCAAATTAATCATACCATAGAAGCTACATTTTAAAATGAGTGATGTTCTAGACACCTTTAAAAGTTCTCGTCTGTGGCAGCCACAGTCTCTTACCCCATATTTTTAAATTTTTGATACTTGGATTACCCCGGCAGGAAGGCGATAGTCCTTGAATAGAGCTTTTTGTTCAGCGTTCTAATAGCTTCCAGCACTTGCCCCAGCCCACAAGATACATACCAAATTTAGTTAGACATCTAGGCCAGACGTGAAGAATTTCTCTGTCAGATCTAGTAAGCTCCACCAGTTTAACATTTGGCTTCTTGAGGGCAAGGAGGAGACAGGGAGGCAGCAGCACTGCCTTGCAGCAGCCCAGGGACACACGGCGGTTCTTAAAAGGAAGTTAATGAATGAGGCTACTAACCTCTGCAACCCCTGAAGCTCTCCTATTTTAGATTAAAAAAAAAAAATCTTCCATCCTTAACTGTATTCAACCCTATATCCTGAAAATGGGGGCTGCTAAGAGATAGCTACAGAAACGTAAATGCTTTAAGTCCAGCTTGCCATGTAATAATCCCAGAGCTCAAAGTCACTGTGTATTTCCCTGTGAAGACACTAAAGAAATTTCAGTCAGCTTGAAGCAACTCTTCTCTTTCCAATTTGTTACCAAGAGTTTAAAACCTCACAGAAGGAACGGCTAGGCAATTTGTACCCTTGCATTAAATTACTGTGGTTTAAACTCATTTATTTTGATCTTGTCATACTAGCCTTCTCCCATGCAGAACTGCTACAAAGGAAACAAATTTCTATTACCCAAAATGATTTACCAGTTTGAAAAGGGAGTGGTGGAAAACCCCACCAGCAGAGCCTGTCAGAGCCTGGCCATGCCTCCTGCTGAACATGCAGGACGGCCACTCCGGGTGGGAATCTCCAGCCAGAGATTCTCTTCCCACAGTCCGCTCTCAAGAGGCTTGAGCTTTTGGAAGAAGCCCTTCTCTCTGGGCTGGGCAACTGGCTTGCGGAAGGAACCGGAGAGGCAAACGCTTGCAGAGCACTGGGAAACCGCAGGGCTGCGGCGGGGGGATCTGCAGCGGGGGGATCTGCGGCGGGGGCACCCGCAGCGGGGCCGGGGTCTGCCGGGAGACCAGGAGAACTCACGGCTGAATCCCAGCCCCACGCTCCTCGGCTGGAAGCAATTGCACTGGGCAATCTGTCAGGAGGGGCCAGGGAAGATATCTTTGTGAAGTGGAAAAAATGAGTTCTTAATTTATATATGACAATTAAACCAAATTGGATTGATTTCTTTTTTTTTTCCCCTTTTTTTTTTCGTTTTTTTGGAAGACTTTAAGATGAACTACAAGTCAGAAGATCTGCCAAGGCTCCCTTCCCTAATTAAACCCACAACTCGCGTTAAAAACCTTTTTAGTCCAGCTGCTGAGAGACTGGGGAATTGCAGAGATGTATGGTTTGTGGGAAACATTGTGTTCCTTCTTGAATTCTTCAGCTTTCACAAAAGACAGCATGTGAACACTTTCCATAAATACAAATCGTGTTTTCTAATTAAACTACTGTCACTTCTATATAATGAGTTCGCAAACCAAATGAAAGCTTACACAAATATTTTCAAAGTTAAAGTAATCAGCTTCAAATGAAATACGCAGCTTCTCACTACAGCCATACCTTTAGTAACTCACACAACAGTTTTTTAAAAATAAGTAGTAAAATATCCTCTATTTAGACAAGGCATTGCCACTAAAAGACTACAACATACCAAGGGTATGGGTAATACACCAGAAGGCTTACACAATGAAAGATTAATCAGATTATCTCTCTCAAAATTCTTCAAAAAGGTGAAGTTCCACTTTAGAAGCAAATTCATTGGCTGTAGCTACACCACCAGCCTCAGAGTTCAGAATGAGATATGCACATTTCTTACAGAAAATGACTTTTTTTCCTGCAATTTAAGGGTTTAGACTGGTTTATCAGTGTTGATTATTAGACAGAGACAAAACAAGTATTTGGTCTTTAATTGCCTTCACCTTCCTGGAAGTGCACATTGAAATCATATTAAATATTACATACTTGCACAAGAAAATAAAGTGTTCCTTTTGCTGCATTTGTTGTTTTGTTACTGTCAGAATGGCTTTCTACAAAACAACAGCTCTGAAGGTATTACGTACTCAAACCTTTCCTAGCTTAGAAAAACAAAATAATTGCAAAATATCAAAGACCTTCTCCTGCAGAAACAGCTCTGTTTGAAAAATCCAACTGTTTTCAACCCTAAAGCAGCCAATTTACTTGCACATTTGTAAAGCATAGCATGGGTCGGGACTTTCTATAGCCCAGTCTGGCTAAGTCACACATCACCTCGTCTCCAGTATCCCTCACATCAAACTCCAGGCACACTGTCGAACGTCGCCTTTGGAAGCCAGCCTGACCCGGTCAATGCCTTCTGCAGAAAATCCTTCCTACCTAGCTGGAATCATTTTAAATGCACAAATTAATGTATTAAATAGCTAACTGCTCTTACTTGAAACCATGTGCCCTCTTTTACACTAACTCTGTTAGGATAGGTTTGTTCTATCTCTAATCCCACATTCATTTTTGTTGCGCCAGATTTTCTTCCATGGAATCACAAAACTAATAACCTGCTTCCAGCTCAACACGTTACCTGTCTGAACCTTGGAGGATCCAATTCCTCCACTGTTTCTTACGCTGTCCACTGGCCATCCACCATCAGAGACAAGTTGGTCTTTGGTCCAGTCTAGTAGGCCCGTGGCCATCTTCTGAATCCAAAGACTATGAAGTGACCAAGCATCCTACAGAAATCAATTAAACTATGCCGGTTCCACAAACAACAGACACATGCTGAAGAGCAGATCTTTAGCGGGGAATTGGCTTTCACGCCCACTGATGTCCATCAGCCTGCCTTCCATTGTCAGGGACTACCCAGATGAGTTCTCACGTCTTTTTCAGTAACAGCTGGAGGCTCTGAAGGACCCACTTCTGCTGTGCTGCTCACACCCATGGCAGAGATGGGTACTAAGGGGAAATGGGCTCTTCTATTCCCATTAACAAACGTCAGCTTGATGTTTTTGTGATGCAAGCACCTTCACACTTCTCTATTCAGAAGGCTCTGGCACATAACAGAGCGGCATTACCCTAAGTAACAGCAGCAACAAAGGAGTAGGCTGTGAGGAGCTCAAGATAACATCAGCCTTTGGAGATCTGACCCGCTCAGCTTGATCGGAGCTCATGAAATTAAAAAAAAAGAAAAAAAGAAAAAAAGTCACACTGTAGCTCTTTCACCCTCATCACAAAATTCTCCCGGCCGTTTCCCAGCTCATCTCCTATTAGAGCAGCGCTGGCTGCCTGAGCGGAAAAGGTTTCACCCTCTCCTTTCACACTTCGGTCACCATTACACAATCTGAAGTCTTCATCGCAGAGCATCACAAGCGGATTCCCCACAGTCTTCTCACGGCCTAACAGCGACGCCAAAAAGACGTAGCAAAGGCTAATGCAAAGCCACTTGTGCATGGGCTGCTATTACCGTTTTGCAAACCTCCATATTTGTTTGAAAGACATCTCCTGATGTGAAAAATGGTTCTACTTCATTGTGAAAAGAGAATGTCGCAGGCAGTTAATCTTGGCCATTTATTTTATATCATCCAAACCAAAATATTGATACATCTGGACAAACTCAGTCCAAGAAAAGAGCACCATTCCCAAAGCATTCATGAGCACAACCAACAGATCATAAATCGTAACTATCCAGAACGGACCACAACTAAATGATCTGCCAAGGGAGGAGGTAGGCAGCCATTCTGGCTAGGTTCAGCCCGCTGATAGAAATTCAGAACAGGCTAAATTAAAAATATCAACAGTTTGTTGGATTGGTGTCTCCTGAGTCACTGAGTTAAAATAGTCTAAGCTACAATAAACCTTCCTAGGGTCAGTTGAACGTTTATTAAATTGTTGTGCCCAAGAGACTCTCACAATCTCAGGAAAAATCATTTATATGCTTCAATCAGACTCAGCTCGGGACAGCACTCTGTCTGCACAAATACCATATTCACGGGGAGGCATCTTCTCGGGTCCAGTGGCAGGGAAACTTAGGGAGAGTCCACCCGAGAGCTCAGCTTGAGTCACTCCATCTGCACAACCACCTTGCTGCTAATGGTGAAAACAGTGATGTTACACCAGTCCTTACAGAAGGAAATCTGTGCTACAAGACAGCACTGCCAGCTGTGCTGTGCACAGAGAGTCATGGGATCACATAAGATTATTAACTCTTGTTTGTTTTAAAGAGAATTTAAAAATACAAAGATTCCCCCCCACCCCTACCCTGTACCTTAAAGAAATTCAGACAAAGTTGATGACCACGGGATTCCTGGCTCTGAAAGCAAGGGAGGATCAGAGCAGAAAGTGATCACCCTGAGTGCAAGACAATAGCTGCACCTGAATGCCATTACTATTTAAAAACATTGCAGATGGAAGGGAAAAAGAAATTTCTAGACAGAAACTTGGAGCTTAATTCCAGCTCTGCTGCAACCAACAGTTTTGCCACAAACTTCAAAGAAATTATGACTCCCCTCACCTCCATATATTAAAGCAAACAAAACCAGCAGAACTGAAAAGGATTTTAAATATTACTAACTACATCCCCCAATTAGCAGACTGCTTATACTACTTCATAATTTCAAATCTGCAAGGACTGAACCTGCAGTCCTCTACTTCAATTGCAAGATGGATCGCTAAAATGAAAAGTGCTACTGTGAGCTTCTTTTGGATGCCGCCACTTCTGCTGGGACCATCGGAGAGCAGCTCGAGCCACCCTCCACACAGTTCTGTGGGGTCTTTTGCCTTGTAACAGCACCCTAAGATCCAGGCTAAGAAATCTAGACTAACTATTGTTTCCCGCTTGGTAATTTTTGCTTTATGTCTCTGAATTGCAAAGAATGGGTGGGTTTTTTTACCCATATAATCCATATGCCCTCTCTTTATTTGGGCATCTAGACTTGATGCTCATCATCACACCAAGCACAGGAACCTACAAAACAGAGTTTTCATATCCCACAGCCACAAAGGCGCACATACACAGAGACAGCAGCAGTGGCTGGGAAGGATCTAAAGCACTCCTCTGTTCAAATCCACGCAACCAGCCGCGGAGAGCAACACGCACCCTTCGCTCGTCAGTGAATCTACTGAGGCACGTCACTGCCTAGTATTTATTCAGAGCTCACTTCTTAATCGTAACATGGACTACTTCAAACCTACGCAGGAACAAAAGTCACACAACACCCAAAGGACTGAAATTATCTAGGCATATAGCTAGCGTTTGGTTAAATGTCCCTTGCATGGCATAAGACAACCACACAAGTAACACAGGATTTCAGTTTATCCTGAATTCACCTAGGTATATCTCTATTTTTATCAAAACACCTCTTTGCAACCAGTAGTAAGATCTCACCGCTGTACTTCAGCCTGACCTCAGAAGAAAACTAAACCATGATTTCTGTACCACTAAGCAAATTATAAAACAAAATGAAGTAGCATTCCTTCCTGTGGTGTCTTATTTTACAATAGAGGTACTTTGCCAGCATCAAAAACCCTCAACGTTTAACCTTCCCTTTGAACCATCTACAGCAAGTCACCCAACCTGAATATAAAAATTGGGCATTAACTAACTTTATCCATTTTCCTTTTTGCACAAATGAAAAGAAATAACCTATAAGGGAGGAAAAACCTATCAAGCTAAACATAACACATTCAGATTTTGTGACTGTTGGGTCATACAAAGCCTTGTGTGTTACACAGAGCTTATCTGTAATTAATAACAGATCTGGATTTAGTTATGCTTATTTACCCAAACAACCTACAAGAAAACCATATGCAATGGTTAATAACTAAATGTAAACATCTGTAATAACAAATTGATTGATGCGAACAAAATCACATTCTTACGAATTGAAATCTCAGTTTGAACAATGTAAAGCAAAATTCTCCATCTGAAAAAGTCTCAATGTATTTCAAGAAAGAGAGGCATGTCCAAGTTATTCTTCTAATTTCATAATTCTTATCACTTTTTTTTTAATTGAAAAGAAGAGAGGAAAAATACAGGTAGTAACCCCGCTATCATAATCTTCAGTACTATTTGTAGCAATATTAGGTAAAAAGGTTCCAAACAATGTCATTCCTTTCATTTGAAGCACCACTTTAAACTATAGCCTTCAAAAATTATTAGATTTTTTTCTGTTGACACAACACCAGCAAAAGCCACCCTGTGTGACATTTTATATCATTTGCATATTTTTATCTTTATATAGACATGCAGATAATTACGGCATTTCTGTCACTTCAAGCTTCACCGTTAAAAGTCCACTGGAAAAGTACGCAGAAAGTCACCAAAGAGGCTATGAGCACATGCTTGATTTTCACGTGAAAGTCATCTGAATTACATGTGCTTACTAGTTCTTTTCACAGCCCTGTGCTCCTGACAGAATTTATCAAATCAACGAGCTCCTTGGGAATGAATAAAGTTATGAATCAACATAACAAACAACGACTGTCCTAGCAGCTTGACAGATCTTATCATCGCAAAATAACGAGAGGAATGCGCCTCATCCGAGTGCCCGCACGCTCGCTAGCTGGACATCTGGCCAGGAAGCGCAGCGCAGCCACGCCGGACTCCTTGCAAGCATTAAAGCCCAGACAGAGCTGCAAAGATAAACAGGGCTTTTGACGAGGCACTCACTTTGATGAAATAAGATTTATTCTCAAGAATTACTGGAGCTGCTCACAGCTTTCAGGAAGAAAATAAAGGAAAGGAAAATACATAGGCTGCTGGAGTGAGACTAATGATGATATATGCTTGACATTAAAACTGCTAAAGCTAGGCTGCATGTTGGTAAATTGTGTCATGTGCCTGGGAGTCTGGGCACTGGCTTTTGAGCCAGGAGCCTCCAGTTTCTCGTGCTGCTTTTAACAATAACTTCTTTTGTCGCCCTTTGCCAAGTCATTGCTCCGCTTCTGCTGCAGCGAGAAGAGGCCAGGGCTTACCTACCAACTAAGATTTGCAACATGCTTTACAAACTGCAATCTCGCCATGCAAGTTCTTTGAACCAGCATTATGAAACCAGCATCGCAGACGGGCAAGTGCCAGGGTCATCTGCCAATGGCAGGATGAAAAGAATGGATCCAAATGCCATGACATTTTTCCCAGCTTATCTGACACAAGCACAGCGAATAAAACATCACTCCCTGTTCATTTAAGTCGATGCTGATGTTCATGTTCTCACTCATTTATCCACTCTATCCATTGTCTTCTTCTGGAAAACAAACAGCAGAAGACAAAGCTGTTGTTGGCAGGCACCATGACACAACCTCCACCACCACAACAATCCGGAGCAGCACTTCAGTGAACAGGCAAAGAGAAATGAGGCTGCAGCAGAGCGACTTCCCACTCCAAGCAAAGAAAAGCCATCAGTTACCCTGCAGATATACGGTCTTCAGCAGTGGGTCCAACAAAAATGAGCAGGACAGTTACTGGAGAAGCGATCAGGATCCTCACCTTTTTGCTATGGGAAATTTAACAAACCTATGCTTCCTACAACCTTACTTCCACCATTCTAGGTACAGCAGCTCCCATTCTGTGGATCTTCACAAGGGCACTACATAGAGCAGAGTGGAGGTTGTGCTGGAGACATCACCTCTTCCTTCCCTTCAGCTCAAAGCAGGATCAGCTGTACCGCAAGTGGCTGAACATCCTTAAAGACCACGAATAACAGCATTTCCAGGGAAGCCACTCCATCATCTAGCTAATGGTTTGGTCTATGTGTCCTTTGCTTTCGTTTAAGACCACAGCTAGTCCTAATCTCAGGGGACAAGAACAACTATGGCTTTCCCTCTTGTAGCAGCTCCTTCACATTATCAAGCCTGCCCTCTCATGTCTGCATGTAATAAATTAAATTTAATAACAACTGTTTCATTGTTCAGCTCTCCTACTTTTGCCCCCAGACACAGAGGTTAGGCTTTATGAAGATCTGCCACAAGGACAGAAAGCAACAGGCTGAGTTCTTGTAAGAAACAGCCTGAGTCACCATCACCTTTCCTCTCCAGGTGGCAATGCCAGACACTGAGTTTTCCTTCGGTAACATAACCGCAGAGTCCAGAAGCACAGCACGAGAGCTGAGGCAAAGCCCACATAATTCTGCCAGACCAAGAATCGTAGCTAGTAACACAAATAGCACAATTCTGATGCCTTTACACTGTTGCCCTCCTGAGAGCACAGAGCATGCCACCTTGAGCAGTAAGCCCGTGGCTCTGATTTCAGCCCTCCTGCAGCCTAATCCTCAAGCAAATCTTCCCTTCCTCCCCGCTGAATATATCACCACGTGCACCGTGCTCCCTGTGAAGGGCACGTAGGGGCTGAACACTCTGCAGAAGCGCACACTCGAGTCGTACGCACTCTAGGGAAAGGTACAGGCCCTGTACATCTGAGAAAGCAGGGCCACGCATTCATTACTCCCTGAATCACCTCAAAATTACATGTATGTTTTTCTTAATCAACTTGCAATTACTTAAAAATATTTTCCATCTCTACCCCCTTATGACTCATTCTGAACGACTCCAGCAGCAGCAGCTGCTTAGTCTTACCTTATTTGAAAAACAAAACCCAAACAAACAAGAAAGCCCACCCCAGCACCCCCAAAACCCAGCACGGAGCTGGGAGAGGAACTCTGGAGAGGACGCGTGAGACCTCAGCCCTGCTGCACATCGGGGTTTGGCAGGCACCTCAGTGACATCCAGATTTCACCTCTCGTAGACTTACAGCTGTGCAATGTGTGCATAACGCGTCACCGTGGATATTGGTCCAGATTCCACATGCTTCAAACACAAGATTTATAAGGTAAAATGCCATGTAAGCCAGCAAAGAGAAAACAGGCTACTTCTTTGCTCATTTTAATACCAACTTGAAGGAATTACACTTTTTCCAACAAGCAGCTGTGGGGAAACAGAACAAACTGCAGATTATCCCCCCTCAAAAAAGGCTTCCACCATGGAGGCCTTCAGTCAGGAGCCTTCCCATCTCCTGAGCAGGGAACACAACAGTTCTGCCCCAAATAACAGCAGAGAGGAATTACAACTAGAAAACAGAAGTCTGTATTAAATCATTTCCCAAATTAAACATGTTGTAATAATAAAAAAGAGAAGAGGGAGTAACTACAGAAGGCCTGAGGCAGTTGACTCCGCGCAGACCCGCTGAATCCTTGCTCCAGCCCCTGTGGAAATGGGGTCTCTAGCCACCAGGACACGGCTATGCCACCAGCTCCCCACACTGGGTCCCCGGGTGCCACCAGCTGCAGGAACCAGTGCCTGGGTCACGCCAGTGCCATGGGCTACGAGGCTCAGGACGCAAGCTGGATTTTTGTTGTTGTTATTACTCCTTTTTAATCAGAATGCAGAGAGCATTCATAAGCTGCTACCTCAAATTCATTCCCAGGGAAAACGCATGTTTTCTGATTCCACACTTATTTCTTATAGATTCCTACTAATACTGTTATAATTACAAGACAAAAAGCAATAGCTCAGTATTCCCAGCCCACCAGAAACAGAACCACCATGTTAAAGCAACACTCTGCTACCTCCTGGAGGAGCTCAAACAATGGCCACATTGTTCAGCGGCCTCATCTCCGCTGAAGGCCACCCACATCTTCCCTACTCCAGGGAGAAGTCAAAAACCTTCCAGCTCAATAGACATCCAGTCAGAGGAGAAAGCATCTTTACAAGGCTTGTTCATTTTTCTTGGACAAGAAGCGAGCTCAGCCTTTGCCTTCAAGCCAAGTCCCTGAAAGGAAGGGAATGAGTTTGAAGTTCCTGAAGATGGACATGCCTCCAACGCTCAGGCATTTTGTATCACACAAGATTGATTTCCTCCAACTACAAGAGGCCGCGGGTGAAAACGATCCTTCACAGCCTCATGGCTGGGAGCCAGCATCAGACTGAAATACAAAGAACGCATCGTGCTTGCCTCAAGATGTCAGGAGCTTTTGATAAATTAAAATTTACTTTGGTAAATGAAAAATTCCTGGAATCTTTTGTTCATGCTAATATGTGCAGTAATATTTCAAATTTAAATAAATTACACAAAAACAAGTAAAAAATGAGTCAGTCCTTTCAAAAATTGTACTACCCCCCCATTTTTTTTTAAATGTTCTATTACTTTTTACCAGGCCTACTGTAAGAAAGGAAAACTAAATGCAACCCAACCCTATAAGTGCTGGAGAAATGGGAGAGGAAAACAACAGAAATCAACTATTGTGCTGCACCAGATGAAGTCCAAAGAAGCTCTCTCCAAACTCCGCTGTGTCTCTGGGTACACAGCACCCAACACTTGCCGGGAGGAGGGGGACCATGCTACATAGGACGAACCCACAGTGCACAAGCACACCCTATGAAGTTTTGTTTTCAGGATTCACCTACAGACCAAAAGAGGTTCTGGAAATTAGATTTGCCAGATGTCCCAACATAAATCAGAATTTTTAATATTTCCCCTGATGTCCCATTAACCTCATCAGTATTTCCATACGTGTCATCTGGCAACCTGCTCGGGATGTCCAGTAAAGCTAGGAGACACATGTTAGCGGCAGAGAAGAACAAGGGAGAAGCCTTCACAAGCCTGAATTCAACTGCTTCAGTTGGCCATGCCTGGAACAGAGGAAGGAGAACAAGGAGACAAAAGAAAACAGCTTGCATGTGAAATAAGCACAGAATGAGTGAACGCAGCCCAGTCGGATGAGGTAGCCCCGATCCTGCACATGCTCTGGGACAGAAGGACAGCACAGGAATCGGAGCTTGTACAGGTGTGGTGGAAAATAGGACCCAAAGGATATTCTTTTTATCATACTTACTTCAAGCTACACATTCCGTAGCCTAAAATAACCGCTCCTGTTGACATGCACTCAAACACACCGCAAAGTAGCATACTGATCTTGCCCATCCGGACGGGATGCAGTCTCGTCCCGGATGCAGGGCCACACTTCATACTAAGCACTTCACAGCAGCCAACGCTGCATGGCTGCACGGGCTCGCAGCGTGAGACCTGAACTGCCTTCAGTGCAGCCGGAGACACACAAGAACTGCTTGGGGCCAGCTGTACACAAGTATCTGCTGCTATCAAACAAATTAACTTTCCCTTATATTAAAAAAAAATACCCACCACCATCTAATCAGTAAGCACTTGACCCTCAGAAGAAAGCTTTTGTCTTTTTTTTTTTTGTTTGGTTTTTGTTCTCCTTTCCCTCCCCCTCTCCCTTTTTTTTAATGAGAATATTTACAACAGCTATCAGGGAAACTTAATCAGTCCTTAGGAAGTATTTAGGTATAAAAAGGTGCATAGAGTCATTGCTCTCTCCATTCCACAGCAGAAATGAGATATTTCTTGAGAGCTGAAAGGGATATAGTTTGTCATGTCCACCGAACACCTGCCTCCACTTAACCCTTTTGCGACTTTCTGCTTCAGCTCGTCTTTTCAATGGGGTTAGTAGATCAACAGGGCTCTAAATTCTTCAGAAACTGTTTTCCTCCTGCCTCTTTTCAACAATATCTTACCAGACAGTCTTTCAACACAGGGTCTCCATCCTTACGATTTTCGAAAAGACTCCAACTGAGGGATCACAGAAAGTCAGGACAAGGCAGTTTTGTTTCTGCCAAGTATTTGAGCTCAGATACCCCCTGTTCACTATGTCAATCACTTGCCTGGGCTACGTCAAGAGTTACCCGTAGATCCAGATGCAATATACGTTTTACAGAGTGGCTGCCTTCTTGCCCTGCTCACAGCGGCAAAACGCGCCTTCATCTGCTGCACACCAACCCATATCCAGGCACAGATGTACAAAATTTTTGCCACATGTAAGTTTAACAATCCACCCAATGGTATATTTCCAGTATACAGACAATTCATCCTCATCTTGACACATATATAAAACTTATAGCAAATTTCTTCATGTACTTTTGTTTAAAAATAAAAATTACGTGCAAAAACAAAGTGTGTACTGAGAGAAAAAAAAAAAAGGGAAACATCATGAAGTAGTATGAGCTGGGGGCTTCATTAACCTGAAAGTCAATTTTTTTTTTCTCTTTTACTGGGATGTGATTCTATGTTCATGTAAAATACTTGAACTAAGCAAACAGCAGTGCTCAGATTACAGTGAGGAGCCGACAGCAGAAATTAGGTCCTCTGCCTCCGCTGTTTACATAGAGCGGCCGCAATACGATAGGTGCTTTAAAGAGAGATAAAGACAACGTTCACCCTAATCAAACCTTAGAAGCTTTACTGCTAAAGAAAACTCGAGATAAGATTAACTCAGTAGCATTATCTCAGCACACAAGCGTAAGTGCGCTCTATTTATTTATATACTCTATTCTGAAACGTATTGAATGTTCTTAGTTGCAAACAGCAAAGCTCCCTTCCCCAAACAGTCTGTTTGAATAAGACTACCATTGTTACAGATATTTTTTTAAGACTAAATGCCATATAGTTGGAATTGGAAAGATGGAGTTGCAAATGTTTGTCTTTTAGTGCCGGGTACTACAGAAAGCTGGCATCAAAAGTACAATAGAAAACAGAGTTTGGTGGGAAGTTCAGATGCTTGACTACCCTGCTCTGAATAGAGCAGAAAACTTCTATTAGCTCCCCGCTGCTTGAGCCAGGCTGGGTCAATTCCCCGCCACGCAGCCAGGAGACTTTTCCAGTGTTATCGGCATTAACCCTCTTCGCACTGCTCAACAGAGCTGCCTCGGACAAAAAGGCACGCTGCTCGGTGCCAACAAGTACTGCCAAGCACCAGTGCTGCTTTCCAAAATTGGGTTCCAAATTCTGCAACATGTACAGGCCAATTATTTTAAAATATGGGATAATACACACATTCTCAGTCCCGTGCCCAGAAAGCAGGCCGTTATCTGGCAGCATTTGCAATTACATTAACTGCAGAAAGTGTGAAAATGTGTGTCACACTGAAAGACGACCAGGATTTCTACTTCGTGTTGACAGAATAAGAGAAGTTTATAGCTAGTTGGAAATAATTCATTGCTTTTTCATTGCAGAACAGGACATGCAAAACACAAAGTGGTCAAAACGGTAACAGTTAACCCAAAGTACATGAAAAAATTGCTTCAAGCACACCCTATGGAGGAATAGGGTGTTTGTGCTGCATGTTCAGTGTTGCACAGCTGACTGAACCACAAACTGCAGCATTTTATAAACACTAACTGACATCTATGGTTATACTTTACCGTATCTCATCACTTTTTTCCATGTCATACTTAAAAGTTGAATCAAGTACCTGGCACTCTTAGCAACGGTGTCAGGGAAAATACCTGCTAAAAGTACTGCTGGGCTGGTTTGGATTTTTTCAAGACTGCACCCCTGCGACTGCTGGTGGGGGGTTAACTGTCCCCCCTGGGACGCGACCAGCTGCCACAGGAGAGCAGCATCTGAATGCTAAGCAGCTGCAGTTAGAGCAGGTGAGAAAATCGGTTTCCTCACCTGAGGCCATGCTTTCTTCACTGCCTGTTGCTGTAAATTCAAGATTTCCAATTAAAATCAGATTAAAAAAGGGCAATAAATGTAAACCCAAACAACTTGTCTACTACATGGGTGAATGAGGATTTCTTAACTAGAGTTTGAACCCCACCCTGAAAGGGAACATGGTTGATTGAGCTCCTTGACCTTCGCACAGTTTGGAATAAGATGCCAGTGGGAAGAGGTGGTTTTGCCTGGAGAAGAGGTGCCAGGAGGCAAAAGCACTCCTTCATCCTCCTCACCTGCGTCCACCGCCACAAGCTGACAAAATGCTGCTGATTGCCGAGTTAACAGCTTGGGAAGAAAAAACAGGGGAGAAACCCCTGGGAAGTATCTTAGAGGAACACAGAAAAAGATGCCTTGATCCTCACCCAGAGCACATGGGGTAGGAGTGCCAAGTTAACAGCTTGGGAAGAAAACACAGGGGAGAAACCCCTGGTAAGTATCTTAGAGGAACACAGAAAAAGATGCCTTGATCCTCACCCAGAGCACATGGGGTAGGAGAAACAAGCTAGAAGGGGACACACCAGACTGGCAGTACCAAGAAGGGGTTAAGCAGAAGCTGATGGCACTGGGAATCCAGAAGTTCCCATGGGCCAGACTGGACCTGGAGAAATGCACGTGCTCCGGACCTTTGGGTTTTTGTGTCCCCTTATATTTTTCTACCATGCCAGAAATATTTCATGGCTTCAAATCTTTTGACAATGAAACACTGCAGGGAGCAAAATCGTGTTACAAGGCAAAAATAAGGGGCTGAGGTACAGAACTGGGTGGAGAAGACAGCGGTGGGGATGCTGGGAGTCTGAAGAGTCTTTAGTGTTTTGACACCCCGAGTATAAAACCAAAATTCAGTATCTAGCACGACACTGTGACTCTCTGATACCAGTGTGACCAGCAGATTCCACTATACCAATACAAATATGCGTGCCCTGACAGTTCTACCACCCCCTCCGGGCTTCGTGCAAGCAGCCTGGAGGTGACGGTACCCATCTGAGCAAGAAGCGATCGAGGTTTCACTCTTGCATGTTTACCTCTTTGTCCAGTGTTATCCTAGACAAACTTATTTAGTCTGTCTATGTCTCCACTTCCCCAGTGAACAATGGGAAGAGCAGTTTTTGCCTGTCTCAGAAAGAAAATGATGTCAAAGATTGTAAGGCTTTGGGGTATTTACAGTGGCAAGAACTGTGTAAGTACCAGACGATAGGAAAAAACTGCATCTTAGCCAAAAATCAATATGCAAATCACTTCACAGTGCTTTGAAGGGCAGCATAGCTTCAGTTCAGCAGTAGTATTTAATAAAATGGATGATTACTCTTCATCCCTCCTTGCGCTGTCAGCAAACAAATACCTGCACAGCAAGAGAACTGCCTCCAAACAACGCCTCCTTTCTAGGCTGAATCTCTGAACAGCCCCTGACTTCGCTCACTTCAGTCAAATTTTGGCATCCCAACGCGTGGCCCACTGCAGAGCTTCTTGTTCCCCTGAAGCAAAGGGCACACAGCCTCCCAGCCAGGGCATGCCCCGAGGGAGAGGAGAAACGAGTCTGCTGTGCCCATTTAAAATACTTTCTTCCTTTCCTTTATACTCAGCTAAGGCGACACTCTAAGCACATGTTTAATGCCCAAATGTGTCTTTCCAATGGAAAAACACATTTAGAAAGGCTTAAATGGCTGTGGGAAAGAATTTGCACGCGGGAGAGGATCCAAAATGGTGGCCACAAATCTGCCCTGTGGATTTTGGGCAAGGCAGAAGAAGAGTTCAGGCTGTCGCTGTTGCTGTGCAGCTGCAGCATGCTGTGCAACGGCTGAAAAAAGTGTCTTCCCACTTACCACAGGAATAAGTAGTAAAGTGTCAACGGTGCCAAAGCTCAGAGGATGACAAAGAAAGCAGCAAAACAAAAAAGTCAGTTGCTATTTTTCCAAACAATTGTAGCAATACAAATACAGTTTTATAGATTAAAGTATTTTTTTCTTAAAGAAAAAAAAAAAAAAGAGCTCTAATACCAAAGACACATATAAATTTCAACAAAAGCTAATTTCAAATAGGAAAGCTTTAAATACCTAAGAAACGGATTTTACGCCAACAAGCCAAGCGGCAGGCAGGCGGCCACGTGCCAGCATCAGGGATTCACATATCTGGGAAGAACTCGCTGCATTGTTCCAGCCACCGATTTGCTGAGATAGGGGAGCTGTGAAAGCCAAAGGCAACTTTCCTCCAGTGTGGTAGCCGCATCCAGGCGTAGGCATCCCACCAACTACTCTATTAACTACACATGGCAGGGAAATGAGGGAGGAAAAACACAGTATGTCACCGTTCTTTCCCACAGACGACTTAGCAATATCAGGGAATCATACTGTGTTATTTAAATTTGTGAGACTAAAAATACTGCTTTTTATTGCTCTGGAATTTAAAAGGCTAAGAGCAGTTACGTGATCTGAGGTAACAAACTTAAGGATATATTGCAGTTCCTTCCTGTGACCTGAATTTGGGACGCATTATTTTTCTGCAGGCCTTTATCTATCAGTAAAAGAAACAAGCAAGCAAGCAAGCACATGCTACTAATTGTATTTACATTACACATTATCAACCAAATCTATATTTTGGGTTCTTTCAAGACAATCAACAAGGCTCACGTTACAGGGACTTTCCATTAAGTAGAGAAATATAAAAACAGATAAAACCAGCAAAATCTTGCAACTTATAAATATTAATGAAATAGATGCAGGTTAAAAATACGTTTATGAAAATCCAGAAGGAAAAAAAGATACATTTCCCATCTCAAAAGGAGAATCTCTTAATTTTGTATTAAAAAAAAGTTCTCTAAGGCAGCATTTACAGGCAGCAGTCTGAGATAATTAAATGATGGCAAGTGTGGTCCCACCACTCACCCCTGCTCTAGTCTCAGAAACCTGAAGACCTGCACAGCCATTTAAACACGACGGAGCTCACGGACACAGAAGCGACATCTTCAGTCGGTAACGGCCTGATCCCGAGCGAGCTGAAAGACTCCCATTGACTTCCCAAGCTGCTGGACCTACCCGTACGTCCAACCCACTGCCAAGGACGACTCGCTGCCAGAACTATATTCCCCCGTAGTTCTGCCCAGTCCAATGCAAACATCGCAAGCAATGTCACTTCAATAACCTCCCCTTGCAAGATTATTCAGTCCAGCAGATTCTACTCTTAGGAAACTGCTTTTGAAATGTAGCTTAGGCTTCCTTGTCTGCATTGCCTTCCTCCCGTTTATAGTCCTGTCTTCCCTGGTATTGCTCTAAATAACACCCCTGTCCCTGCTGGTAACACAAATCAAGAACGTGTGCACAGAAGATCATCTCTCTTAATTTCAACATGTTTTCGTTTTCCCTAAATAAAAACAAACCACAGAATCAATTTTGATGTTTTTCCTCTAAGGTTTCACCCCAATCTGTTGGAAACTTTTCTAGTATTAACTTTCCCACAGCTGTATATAGTAATATAGGTGTGCTCCCACGACAGCTGTAGAGAAACCCACTAACCTCGCTGATCTTATGTATATTCATTTTCAGGTTCCTTTTAGCCAAATATCAGAAATCAGGTTTGGGGTTGGTTTTTTACGAACAAGTATCTATTTATTGTTAAGTCCTTTTTCCTTCCTTTGTGACCACACAATGCAGAGTACCCCAGCAAAGGCTACAGATAAGTACTCAACAAAACGGCAGCTGGCCAGACTCCGCTCCTGCATTAGA
>Ga0065711_1031592_pt1 | contig 29273 bp, 14 predicted proteins | sample Hoacrofraction12_FD_59098 | JGI IMG/M metagenome (GOLD analysis project Ga0065711, IMG submission 59098) | Hoatzin crop microbial communities from Cojedes, Venezuela - Epithelial fraction 12 v2 (version 2) | ecosystem: Host-associated > Birds > Digestive system > Esophagus > Crop | place... | reverse complement strand
CTGGGCCCAGTACTGACCCCTGGGGGACACCACTAGTTACCAGCCTCCAACTAGACTCAGCGCCGCTGATGACAGCCCTCTGAGCTCTGCCATTCAGCCAGTTCTCTATCCACTTCACTGACCACTCATCCAGCCCACACTTCCTGAGCTTCCCTAGGAGGATGTTATGGGAGACTGTGTTGAAAGCCTTGCTGAAGTTGAGGTAGACAACATCCACGGCTCTCCCTTCGTCTACCCAGCCAGTCATGTCATCGTAGAAAGCCATCATATTGGTCAGGCATGATTTCCCCTTGGTGAATCCATGCTGACTACTCCTGATAACCTTCTTTTCCGTATGCCAGCCACTGTCCTTACTTAACGTTGCCTTGCTTAGAGGCTGTAAATGCAGCAGCTAATGTGGTTTTGTTTATACTTTAAACCAACCTCTACTTCTGCTTTTGCATTAGCTTTGGTGAAATAAGTGGACCTGGTATGTTAAAGGCTCCCCCCTCCCCGCCCCTGCAGTGTCTGACAATTAAATAATGTGGAGTTTTAAGTATTTGAATCTCAAGTGGTTATAATCCCAAGACAACCATCCTTAAATGTCTCTGGCCTTGTATTAAAGATGTAGAAGAATTTACCAAGTTTTTTTTGTTGAAAACAGTATTTGTTTTCATTTCTGTGCACCTTGCAGGTGCAGAGAAATTTATGGTAAACAGCTAACCCTTTGCCTTCATTTTGACTATCTATTTTGGTGCAAATGAGCAGCATGTTCTGTTCTGTTTAGTCAACAATGAAAGATTAATTGCTACACTTGGTTGTTGGAGTTGCCTTGAAGATGAGAAGCTTATTTGTCTGCTTTGCCAGACTAATACAGGCCCAGCACGTAGCAGCTGCTTCTAAGAGATGGTCTAGGGCTGTTCATGGATTTACCTGAAATTGCTTGTCAAATCCCGTAAGACAGAGCTTTTTTAGTTGTATCAGTCTTTGCTCGGGAAAAGGTAGGGACAAACAGAAAACTGAGGCCTAGAGGAGAGTGGTGCCAGATGTAGGCCGTCTTGCATCTCAGGTGGCACTTAAGATGTAGCCAAAACTAACGGGTGAGCTGGTATCTTCTTGCTTGTATTTTGCCCGTGCTTAACAGGAAGGTTTTGTGTAAGAATCAGAATGACTGCGTTTTAGCAAAATTGAGGTAGATCGTGGGCTTGCCATTGCGGTAAGGAAACTTCCTGCCTCCTGTCAAAAGAAAACGTTCAGAAAGAGATAATTGAAAGGCTGTCAGCTCCTTGTAGTTTTGCCCAGTGGTTGTGCCCAAGTTCCAGCATGTCTGGTTTGGATCCCACGCGCCTCCTCTTTACTAGGTGCAACCTCAGACCTGGGAATGAATCGGCAAGCCTCTTTGTTTGGTCTGTGCTTGGTGAGAGAGCCTACAATTATCACCGAAACTGCTTGTGAAGATAGGCCGCCCCTCTGCCGCCGTGTAAAGGAGACGAAAAGCTAATTATGTTGTCCTAGTGTCTGTGCCAACTCTTCAGCAGGGTTCTGTGCTGCTTCTGTTGCTATGTTTAAGGCATAAAAAGAAATGGATTTTAAAAAGCGTAAGTGTTGGAGATGACTTCGGGTGACTACCGTTCATTTACTCTAACAACAAACAGTGCTTAATCTTCAGTTTGAGTAATTGCTTGGTTTTCAAGCGGGGCGAAGCTAGATCCTTCAGAATGTTGAACTGATCTAGCTTTAGCTCATCCTGGTGTTGCGTGCTCGACATTGCAACAAATGTTTCAAGTTTAAAATAACAAAGTCAAACATGTAGCAACAGAATCCCAAAGGTAACATTGTAACAAAAATAAACGCGATAATTAAACAGCTGCTCCTACTTCCCAACGGTGAAGTGCTCTCGGACTTCGAGCGAGGCTTTTCATCAGGAGGGGCCTTGGGAGCACCTCCAGGTCTGTGTGAAGCGTCAGGCGTTCGGTATGTCCCGTCTGCAGGTGCTGGGCGGGTGAAACCGTCACACACTGTGTGGCAGCTAACAAATACTTGTTTTGTATTCCCACACAAGCAAGACAGGGAATTTATTGGTAATTATAGAGCAGTTAGAGGTGCTGGGAGTGCACCAAGTTTTAACCAATTTAAAAATCTTTTTTTAATACGTTTTAATATGCTGTTCTATTTAGCACACGGCTGGCTAGGGTCCTGGCAGCCTGTTGACTAAGGCCTTTAATTTCTGAGGTGGCATCACGATAAATTTATTGAAAAGTGTTTGATTTTTATACTTTGAGTGAATGCCTGTCTTAACTCCTGTTTTCTCAGTTGTTCACCGTTTTAATTTTTGTCTTCAGTGCTGGAGAGCAGTGTATTTGGTGTCAGGCACGTGTGGAGAGAATCGGGGTTGAATTTTCCAAATGTGCTACCAGAATTGGTGTCATATATGTGCTTAGCACACCTGAGCTAGCCTACCTTAACATACCTTCTCTGTTTCCAGACTCCTGATTTGGATCCATTGGGCAGTGAACAGTCACTGGAGGATGTGGAAAGCATTAATGAGTTTGAACCTTTATTTGCTGAGGACCAGCCTGAAGTTGAGAAGCCTGTTGCTGCAGTGCAGGTTTGATTTCTATAGCTGCACCTTGTGCTGGAGGTTGCTGCCTCCTGCTTGTCCCGCTAGTCTGCTGACATTTCTCCAAAAGCAAACATCGTTTGCCTGCTCTTGGAAGAGATGATTAAACTATCTGAACAGGTCATTAAGAGAGGAGAAGTCCTTGCAATCTTAGCTGATGGTTTAAAACATGTATCTACCCGCTTGGCTCACTCTGCAGGCAGTGCCTGTTGTAGCAGTGCCAGGTTATTAGGGAAAAAAAGGCCTGTTCACGGGGGTTTTTTGTGCGTGATCCATAGCCCAATATCGCATCCCAGTGGACACAGCTCTCAACTTGTGAGGTTGAGCCTTTGGATTGAGTGGCAGCAAACAGAATGAAGTATAGGAAAAGTCCAGCTTCCCTGGTCTTACAGAAACTTTTACAGCATGTCCCTTTCTCTGTGAGAGCATTACAATCTGTTTTTTGTACAGAGTTGTTTGGATAATTTGCTTATTCTAGGATATCACTGTTCTCTAACACAATTTCCCACTGCTTTTCAATCTCATATTTTTAAAGCCCGTGTTTAACCTGGCAGAGTACCACCAGCTTTTCCTTGGCACTGAAAGAATCAGGGCTCCAGAGATTGTCTTCCAGCCCTCCCTGATAGGAGAAGACCAGGCTGGTATAGCAGAAACCATGCAGTATGTCCTTGAGAGGTGAGTTTACAAAGCTACTTGGCACTTGCTTCAAGCAAGCTAGTCTTGTTTTCATGTCAGCTTTTGCAATACTGGTTACTTAACAATGATTTGAGGAAATAGATTTGAATAGTTCTTTTTGGTGGGTTTGAGCATTGCAGGTTAGACATGTCTTCCTGTTCTGAAAACCACATGTAACTCTGCTTGTCTTAAGTCAGTGGTCTCCAAACTTTTTTGATCGATTACTCCATCAGTAAAAAATTTTTGAGCACACACTTCCAGTATATGTATGTCTAGAAGTCACATACAGGTACTACTGAAATAACGTATTGTGTGCATCTTAAAATGTACACAAAAATAGAAATTAAAAAAGGGTGAGATAAAGGGTAAATAAACACTATTTTGATTTATTTGTTTATTAATAGTACAAAAAAAAATCTTCTTCCTGCACCCCAATGGATTGTCTTGCACACACCCCACTTTGGAGACCCTTGGTCTAACTTGCTGTAGAAGGAAACAACAAACCCTTGTCAATGTCCATCCCACGAAACAATGACCTGGCAGTCTCCATCTTTGTGAGACCAAAATCAGGAGTGACATTTTTAAGTTATGGTGTAGGCACGCTTGCTGGACAACGATTTCCAGAGAACTTAGCATTAGGGAAATGTCACCCCTGGACTGTACAACACATGAGATTGCGTTTTCTGAAATGCAGGAATTCCAGCTCTACCAAGGTGTTGATTTGTGGGGTACAGCACACAGAATGCTTTAAAGGTTTTCTTCTGCCACCCCCTGAATTTCCAGAAAACAGATGAACACAGGTTTTCATGCTAGGGAAGCGAAGGAAGTTTCTCACAGTGAATCCTGAAGACAAGGTATCAGTATTCCCCATAGCTGTTCAGCTGGTAGGAGAGGTGTCCATGAGACAGGCTGAAGTGGGTATTTGTTCCCTGTAGGTATCCAAAGGAACAACAAGCTGTTCTTGTCCAGAATGTTTTTCTCACTGGTGGAAATATGACGTATCCTGGACTGAAAGCTAGAGTCCAGAAGGAGCTCCTGGAGATGCGGCCGTTCCAGTCCTCTTTTCAGGTACGTGTGCTGACGTGAGGTTTGTGTGAATAGCCTGCTCATCTGTGTTCAGAAGTAATTCAGGCTGAGAGAGGTACAGAGCAGGTGTACTTGGGGCAGGGAATGGAGAGAGTTTTAGGACAAGACACTGCAAGCAGCTTTTTTTGACCTGAGAAGATGAAGGTTAAGCAAAGATACGGCTGCTCTTCCTGAAGACATTAGATGCAGTAGGGTAGATGCCTTGGAAAAGGAAAACCTGGTTCAGCTGAAGGACCATGCACACACAAGCATGTTTGGCTGGACGTTTGCAGATTGATTTCTTAGGACTGGGACAATTACTGTCTGGAGCTTTTGTTAGGAGTAGTTGCTGGGAAAAATTCCTCACTTCGAAACTTGAGTTATGTGTTCAATTTGTTACATGTAATGACTGCCTGGGACAGCAGCAAAAGAGAGTCCGTGAGTATCTTGCAAACCTGTGATCCTTTGCAACTTTTTTGGCAAGCACAGTAGAAGCTGGGGAAGTCCCAGAGTTTGCGGTGCATTTTGTAAGGAGACTTGCAAGAGTCTCCCTTGCTGTTCTGAAACCGCCTTGTCTCCTCAAATCTACTGTCTTCTTGAATAGAAAATCAGGTTATAAACTGGGAAGAGAAAAAAAATCATTGCAAATATAATCTTGTGATTCCACAGCCCTTTTTTTCCGCAGTTATTGTGCGCAGCTCTGAACCAGGTGTGAGTGGCAGAAACTTAGTTACAGCCACACGCTTGGTAGTTTTCGGAAGGATGTGCTTGCTAAGTTTGGAGCATGTAACTTGTGTCTGTGGGAAGAAAGTGAGTGCGTTTTCACCTGTTTTTAATGTCGCTGCTTGTAACTGAGTAAGAGCTTCCTTCTTTCCATTAAAGCGTGGTCCTGTCAGAAAGCTGTCAGTTCACAGATATCGCATGTGGGGTTTACCTGGTGTCTAGTCTAGCGAGCCCGTAGCTGAACCAGGAAAGCAGTTCATGCCACAGTAATAGGAGCAGTTAAATGGAAGTATGAGCCTACACCAGCGGAAAGAGCACGTGTGGTTCTTTCCCACATACTGTGATTTCTTAGCCTGCAGTATTCTTCCCTGCTGCTGCAAGTGGGCTGGAGGTTTTGCTGGAGCACTTGACACTCGTTTTGCAGTACCACCAGCTCTTCCAGCACTGGCTTCCAGCTGTGATGGCTGTTGTTTGTATGATACACCCATGGGCCTTCTCAACCTGCAGAAACAAAGCAGCTCATGGAGAATTGACCTCAAGGTGAAAACACACTTCAGACCAATTCCTACATAACTGTTCCCCAGAGACACTGAATAATCACCTCGGGCTTCTGAAGTTCAGTGCTTTGCGTCCTATACCATTGTAATCGGGGTAAAAAGGGCTTTTCTCTCCTGTGTTGAATTGACGTTGTTGTTCTGTTTTCCCTCCATCCAGGTTCACCTTGCTTCCAGTCCTGTTTTAGATGCCTGGTATGGGGCTAGGGATTGGGCAGTGGAATACATGACCCGTGAGGAAGGCTGGATAACCAGAAAAGACTATGAAGAAAAAGGGGGAGAATACCTCAAGGAACACTGCGCTTCAAATGTCTATGTTCCCATTCGCCTTCCAAAGCAGGCCCCACGGACAGCAGAGGCGTTGGCGCCTGGCAGAGCGCTGACGTCCGGCACGGGCAATCCCTGTGAGCAGGCGTAGCGCCGCGCCTCTGCCACTGACCCTCGGGTGGGGAGAACAGCGCAGAGAAAAGGAGTTACTGGGGTGCAGTGGGAGCCGTGCATGGAGCGCAGGCGTCAGCCTAGCCTTGCTGGCTGCTCAGAGAGCGCTGAGCACCTCATCCAGTCGCTTAACGGGGAGGACAAGCCACGCTGGCATGGTCGTGGCACTTGCAACACTGAGTGCTGCTCACACGTAGCGCGGCAGTGTGCAGCAGCAAGGAGGAACACAACAGAAGTGCATTCCGGAGAAAAATGCCGTCTTAGAAACTCTCATAGTAAGACTCAGGGTTTTTAGAGAGTGTATGTTTTACAGCTTTTTCTAGTTTGATTGAATTGTACTGGTTTTATACTGCTTTTATTGCATGATCTGGAAGCTGGATCAAGGCTTGTATCAAGCGAGTCAGCCCAGCAGGCGTCTCCCTCGCTCGTCGCAGCGAGCATTTGTCGGGACATGTTCGTCAAGACGTCATGCTGCTGGAGGCTGGAGGGGCTGGTGTGTGCCCTCCCTCCGCAGGCCTCCTGCCCTCTCGTCGTGTCTGATTTCCTTCCTGCATGTAGCTTTCTGCCAAACCACCACCGAATAAGCGGTGGGGTTCCAGGTACTTTTTGACTTGATTTATGTCAGTAATCTCGATGTCTTGGTGGAAGCTGGAGACCTGGTCACATAAAGCACTGTCCAGCTGCACGGACAGAACCCTCCCGAGAGCGCAGCCAGGACTGCCAAGTCTTGCACAGTCCTGAAGTGGTTTTGCAAGAGTGGTGGCTGAGCAGGGCAGCTCTTTACTGGTGGGATTTCTTTATCAAGAGTTGTTTTAGCAATAAAGCAAACTTTTTGCTTTACCACTTCTGTGTTTCAGTGGTTTGACCCCTTCAGAGAGTACGGCAGTAAGGATGTATTTGAGTGGTTATACCTTGCTGAAGAATGCGGGTTTGCAGCCAGGCCCCTGTCCTGCCACACAACGTACCCTAGCTGAAATTTCACTGGGGATTCAGTTCTTGCACTGCACAACTCGCTGTTGCTTTCCCATAAGAATAATCAATGCTAAATGAAACCTAAGCAGACTCCATCATCAGTTTGGCAAGAGCTGTAAACCGTTAAGCTGGAGAAGGTATGGGGGAAATACCCAGACCGTAACTGGTATAAAGCAGGTGAAGAGGTGGTGGCTTGCTGTCCCCAGGGGCATCGAGATAAGTTGTCACCTGGCAGATTCAAAACAGAGGACACAAGGAGCTTGTTGGTGTCCAAGTGAGGCGTTTTGTTGCCACATGATGTGGTACACACACTTCTGGATTCATGAAGTATTGCTCAGATCTATGGTTTAAAACAGAAACCTGCTCTCGGACCTGGAGGGCTCACCTGTGCGCAGGAGGTCCTGCAGCCGTGCGTTCCTTGGTGGGCGTGCAAGGGAAGTGTTTTTACAGACCTGCCCTCTCGCACGGTTCCTGCGGCACCCAGCGCTGGTCGCTCTCGACTGGGGTGCGGGTCTTGGTGGACCTTTGGCCGGGTCCAAAAAGGCTGTTGGGCAGGGCGAGGAGTAGAGGGGAGCTTGCTGCCTTCAGGTAACCTCAAATTTGGACTATTGATCCTATCCCTAGCTGCCTGGAGGCATACCAATTTTCAGGACCATTAAGGCAATGCTATGGGGGGTAAAAGAATGTGGAAAAACGTGCTGTGCTGAAACATGGCTTAGTTAGACCCTGGGAAGTGTCTTTTCTCATCTCAGTTCTTATCGGTGACCTGGAGTACAGTGTATGATGTGCCACTGCTATTTGACCCCTTGCTGACAAATCTTTAGCTATCGTGGCAGAGTAAGTACTCGAGATACAGGAGTTTGTTCTGATGCTTGGTGTTGGTCGCTAATAGATAAGAGCGTGTGGTGGCACAGAGCTCTTCCGGAATGAAAACCTGAAAGGCCATCTGTAGGGGATGGCTATATTGCTGCTAAATGTTTGGCCAAACTGTGCCAACCACTTCGCTTCCATGAACTCAAAGCAAAGCTGTCTAATTCTGTACTGAGATGCCAGATCAGCTGCTTCAACAGCTTCAAGGATGCATAATTTTATCATCTTCTAAATATTAGCTGTTAATTTGTTACTTTATGCCCACGATAGCTGGAGTAACGAATGAACTTGGCCGATGTGATCACCGTCACAGGCTGTTCTAAATGAGCTGGTGGGCATTCAGTTGCTTGGACTAGCACCATGAAAAGCGTGAACATTGCAAAACAGAATTAATGTTGCCCATTTAAGTTTAGTTCCCCGATACCACGGTGCTACGTGAGCATTGGTGCTGGCAGGAGAAGGGTGGAAGAAGTGCATGGTGCTGAGGGCAGGAGGACGCAACGGTGTTATTTTCGACAGCGGTGTTGGTCAGAGTCCTTGTGGAGCTCCACCTCTGTGACACTCGGGGCAAGGTTTTCTCCCACCCACGTGCAGAATTGGGTTGTTTTCCATGTGTTTGGCACAGGGCTCAGCAAAGCCAGAAGGGGCTTGGGCTGTTTCTGCTGTGCGTTGGCCCATGGCACCCGAGAGGGGAGCAGGCCAGGAAGGCACCTGCCTGGCTCCTTTTAAATGGGGCTTCGGGTTGTGTGAGGGCAGTGGGAGCAAGAAAACTGTTTACTGAAAAAAATAAAGAAAAAAAAAAGATAGTTCTGTGGACAGGAATCTTGAACTGACGTTGCGAGAGCCTTTGCCAGGTGATTGCGGGGCTGCTCTGGAGCGAGCCGCTGTGCAGGCAGCCTCGAAATCTGTCGGGTGTTTGTCCTGGCAGGCGTCCTGCGAGCTGGTCAAGTGGTTCCCGTCCGGTCCTCGGTGTGTTACGTTCAAAGCAACCCGTAACCCTCTTGTACAATGCAGTTGTCGCCTAATTCAGGTCAAAGAGTACAAAAGTACGAGTTGCAATTTAACAGGCTTGGGGAGCTCGGTCTATTTAATCTAAAAGCGAGCTCAAACGGTTCCACCTTTCGCAGGGTCCCTCAGACCTGCTCCGAGTGGAAACACCACGTCAGCGAGAAGCCCTGGAGACTCAGCATGGGTCACGTGTGTGATGTCCCAGATTTCCGTTGGAGCTGCATACGAGCCATGCTTTTGGTCTTCAAGGCTTCTGACGTTTCCTGCGCCGTAGCAACTTCAAACACTAACCGTTCTTTGCTAAATCTCCGCTAGGACACCAAGATTAGAACTCTTTGCTCCAGTTATTAATCTCTGAAATACTTAATGTGCTGTGTAAGACAGCGTTTCAGAAGAAAGAGAAGATGCCCATGAGCTGTCACTTAAAATTTAGGATTATCCCTCCAGAGGCAGCCTGCAATGATCCCCTAGCAGCCAGTCGTAAACCAGAAGTTTTGAAGCTTGTGTGGGATGAGCAGGGGAGGGGAGAATGCTGTAATGGATTTAACATTATCCCTAAAGTCATATGGCGGGATTTCCACCCCAGTTCAAGATGTCAGGCGCAGAGCAGCTGCGCTGATACCCATTGCTCACTCCCACTGCTTTGAGCAGATAGCGAGCTGCTCCCTGAGCACCGGCTTCAACAAAACCACTCCGTTTTAAAGGGCTCAAACCCCCGGTACACTTTGCCAGGAGTTCTTCAGCCTCGTTTCGCTCCCTCTTCTCTGATGCTTGGTTTCCTCTATTTAGTTGACACATGCGTTTTGCCCCCCCTTGTTCGTCACGTGGGCCCGGCCCTACCTCTTAGGGTGGCAAAATGCTGTAGTTTCAAGTTTCTTTTTTTTTTTTTTTCAAATTGTATTAGGTTTTTTGCATCCTTGGGGATCTTTTCTTCCTCTTTTTGAGCAGTGGGCTTGGTTTCCATTTCTTGAGGCAGCAGAGACCATGATGAGAGTAAGTACTGCATCGGGAGTCAGGGGACCTGGGTCCGTTTTCGTGTCTATTTACTCATGACAAGCCACGTCGGTTTGCTTTGACCTTGGTTCTGTGCCTCAGCATCCATGGCAGCAAAGCTAGCCCGAGAGTGGTGCTAGCAGAGGTTTTCACACATAGTTACTGTAGGAGACAGTAGGGGTGGTGGGAAGGCTGGAAAGGGGCTTGGGGGGATCAGGTGGGAGGCAAATAAAATCATGGAGAATAGGTCCCTCTGTGCTTGGTGCAGAGTGGGCCAAGTGGAAGGTCTTCAAACCACTCGTTGCCTGCAGCTGGGAGCAGCATGTGGTATGGTGAGACTCACTCCATGCAGGTGTGCTTCAGTTCTTACGCAATTGCTATCGACTGCTGTCAGAATAGGAAGCAAGCTGGATTTATGGTCTGACTCAGACTCTTTTACGCTTAAAATTGTGGGTTTAGGCAGGACAGTATTTTTTTAGCTTTTTGTTATTTCTGGACTGAGGTGAAGTATGGAGTAGCTTCTCCCTTTATCTGTCGGAAAACAAATGTGCTGTGCTGATGGGGAAAGCATCTTTTGTGTGGCCAGTGAGATTCTGTGAAGGCATCGAGGTTCCTGCACTTCCAGTAGCCGTAGTCAGTCTGTTAGACCAAGAGGATGCTCGTCCTCGGGGAAACTCAGTGCTCTGCTCTTGGCAGGTCTGGCTGGACAAATGAGCTTTACAACAGGCAAGGACAAAGCGTGGCTTTGTTCAAACCTGTGTCAAATGAACTTCAGAGGAGAGACACCTTCGGAAAGCATCTAAGCTCCTCATGTTTGCACTGCTTGGGAACGTGGTGGACGATAAAGTATTGGATAGCAGGAAGACCACGGCGCGTTGGGTCCCTTCCTCACTTAGATGAAGGGCAAGGGTGTGTGGTGGACCTCTGGGTGGGAGAAGTTCTGTGAGGTGATGGCAATCTGCAGCCCCAAAGCCCCATAGCTGCTGTGGTGGCACATGGGGCTGCTCTACTGTGCAGGCACTTTCCCGAGTGCCCTGATGCTCAGGAGGGGTGGGAGGCTGCTGGCTGCAGCAGAGGCTGATTTTCCTTCTCTTCCCTCCAAACTATTGCCCTATTTCTGCGCTGCTTCCTGGAGCATCTGCCATGCTCCTGAACAGCTCCATATGCCCAGCTGGAGAACTGTCCCGTGCGAGCATGGGAGGCTGGGGACTCGCTGCCTTGCTGGGAGGCAAGTTTAGGTCTGTGCAAATGGATTTTGTGTAGTCTTACCTTTCCGCTAAAGATTTTGATGTGAAGATGTTGTTGTTCAGGGTGTTCTCGTTCTCTTCAAAGGAGAACGACAATAAATAAGAAAAACTGGCCTGCCTTACTGACACTTGTTTCTGCGTTTGAATGGCAGCCCAGCTGTGTCCAAAGAAGAAATGGTCCTGTTGGCCTGGCCTTCCTGCTCTGCTTTGAGGGCTAGCAGGGACTTTCACAGTGCTCCTCCACCCCAGTATAGAGATATTTCAGGTTGCTGCTACAATGACCAGAAGTCCCCTGGGGCATGCAGGTCCCAATTTCTTAGGGGTGGCTTCTCCTGTCACCCCTCTCACCTTGAGCACCAGCTGCCTTCCAGCCTTTCGTCTGCTACGCTTAGGTAAATTCACGTGATCTAGAAGCTGTCAGCTAATAAGCTGTCAGCACTCCAGAGGTAAAATGCCTTAAAGAGGTCCCAAACTGTTCCCTTAGACATATCCACGACGACATGCCCCTGGGACTCCACCATGCGCGAGGAGGGTTGTCACAAGGTAGATGCCATCTGCTAGCGCTGGGTTTGAGCTATTGGTAAGCTTCTTGCATAACGCCTTGATAGCTTGTCTAGGGTTAGGAAAAGCTCCTCTGATTTCTGAATGTGACAGGGCTGGGGTTTTTTTTGTCATCTTTAAACTTAGGTTAGTGTCCCTTGGGTGAAGTATGTGCGTTAGCACGATGCTCCTGGCTGGCATTGCTTCTCAGCGCTTCTCTGCATTTCAAATCCTGATCCTTAGATCCCTTTTTTTTTTTTTTTCCCCACACTACAGCTTGGTTAAAATATACCCCACTCCTCCTCTCGCCCCAGATTCCTGCCACATACCTGGCATTCCTTCATCCTTAATGAGATGAAGGAGTGGGGGATTTCACCCTCCTGGAATTTTAGAGGAATACTAAGTGGATTTCTCATGAAAACCCCATTTAGGGAACAAATCTCTCTGAAAGATAGTCCCCGCATGGCAAACCTTGCTTTTGCTGGTAATGATGAACAGTGGTTTTAGTTTCTTGTTTGATAGCTACTTTCTGCTTGGGCCTTGTGTTTCCCTTGATGGAGACTGCGTTGGAGCAAGTTCCTGGTGTGGTGGATGAAGCAGAGGAGACTTGCATCCTTGGAAAGGTAGGTGGGGACACCAGTGGTACTCCTGGGCTGTTGGCACTTTAACCAGTCTCTGCAGCATGGACAAACTCTCCATTTAGACAGGGCAACATGAAGGTTGTTAGGTCAAAATAGTTTTCGTCCAGATTCAGTCGTTAATTTACCCTAATAAGGCTGCATTGGATCAACGGTTCCTCCAGCCTGGTCTTGGTAGCAACCTCCAGGAGACATCAAGGGAGGAGTATGAGAACAGGAGCAGTACCAATATGTGCATAAAACGGGAACGAGACTGTAAATCGTTAGAGCTGATTAATGCTACGTAGCCAGGGAGGCAAGCGAGCGCAGTGCTCCTGGACTCTGTCTCTACATGGGATCCACCACCATCGTAGGACTCTGCCCTCTCACGCGTGTTGAAAGGACAGGTTGAGGCGTGCAAATTACGGAGCTCTGCAAAGATACGGATTTGGGAGTAGCAACACCTCGCTGGACCATGAACATCTGCTTCGGAGGCACCGGGCTGTGCTGTGGACGTTCCCGAGCCCGCAGCGACGCTGCTGCGATGGCCCTGAGCCACGCTCCACGGTGGCAGAGGGCCACGGGCTGTGCTTGCTGCTGAGGAACAATGGAGAGGAAAGCTTTGATTCCATCAGTGATGGACGCCCTCCTGCTCGAGGGTGGTGCAGATGGAAGGAACTTGGGGGCCAGGGGCTTGCTTTTTGCTTTTATCCTTTGTTAACCGCTGGTGACTTCTTGTTTTGGGAACTGCTGTGACCTCTCTTCAGGTTTTGTTTATGCACTCTGGCTGACATTGTTTGCAGCAGGCCTTTGATATTCAGCCCCAGGAGCGTCCTCTGGCCTGGGAACAGGAAGAGTTGAGCCTGGCTGCCCGCCGGCACGCTCCAGCCCGGGAAGAAGGGCTGGTGCCCTGCCATGGTGACACCACGCAGCGATGGACCTCTCCATCTCCTGGGGTAGACAAATTAGTCACATGCTGTTATGGACTGTCCCTGGGTTGGTGACTTGTGCCCAGCATCTTCCCTCTTCAGCCACCGCAGCGTCACGTGCCAGCAGCAGACATGGCCGATGGCTCTTGCTCAGCAGGAGCAGCTGAGGGTGCTGCGCTGCCAGCGGCTGGAGAAGATGCAAGGAAGAATCTGGCATTTGTGGGAATTTGTCATGTTTTTCTGGGAAGAGGAGGTTGCAGATGTTTGTTACTGGGTTCAGGCTGGACATTCATGCCTGGAAGAGCTGGGAGATGCCCAACATGCGTGATGTGGGGCAGCTTTGCTCGGGTCTCCCGTTCATGGCATCCTGGGGGTGTGCCGGCTGTTCCACCGACCCCTCTCATCAGGGGCTGAATTGGAGCAGGGATGGATGATTCCCCAACTCCTGAGGGCTTGACTTCCCAAGGTGCTGCAAAACTCGCACGTCCGTACCTTTTGCGACAGTTCTTGTCCACAGGAGGCTTTGTTTCTGCCCCTCCCTGCCCAGATCCGTTTGTCTGGGTATGGAACGAAGACAATTCATTACAACGATACAAAAACGAATGAGACAACTCATATTTATGCTACTCCTGACCCCATTCTTTTGAATCCGCTTTACAAATCCCAGTGAGTGACGTTTTTCACAACACAATGGATTCCCCAGGCAGCGAAGACAATTCCCAGGAGCCATCAGCCACCCGACGCAGAATGCGCTTGGTGATATTCTGTCACCTTCAGCCTACGCGGTTATGTTACACGCGGCCATCTGAGGTGTGTCTAAGCACTGGTTGTGCTGTGTGCCTTACAGAGAGGTTGGAAATAAGTCTTTAATTTCAAGTTTCGCGAGCTGTGGATGGCAGTTTTTGCACGCAGTCGTCATTTCAGTCGCAGGAGCCAGCAGTCACGAACAATGGATTTTATCCGGTGTCAAAGTACGCCCTTACAGCTGGGAAGGAGGGCTCAGCGAGAGGGGGTTTATCTCGAGCTCCAGGCTTTATGGAGAAGGTTTAAGTAGACGGTTACCATTCGAAGGAGACCTTTAACTTTCAAGTACTCTCCGATACCCCACCGCATGGCCCGGCAGCGCAGGGACTGAGCTCCACGGAGCCACGCGGGGAGGGGAGCTGGTTCGCATGTAACATCCCTACTCTGCAGGAAGAGAATACTAAGAAAACAAACAAAAAAAATCCAGCCCCAGAAGCCCACTGTTCTGATTTTGAACACAAAATAGCAGTTCGGGATTTCCCGCAGAAGGAACCCCCCCCCCGACTTGTTCTGAGCAGCAATCCTGACTATTTCCTACTTTTCTCCCTTCTAGCAGGGCGTTTGAGCTGCTCCTGCTCCTGAATGGAAGGAAGTCTTGCCCTGAAACGCAGACAGAAGTGCTCCAGGGTTTTCTGGCGCAGGAAATCAACCCTCACATCTGAGGCCGACTTCTTTGGAGCTGCAGACACCACAAGTCCCCACTGGTTCGGCAGAAACCCAGCGAGTCGAGCCCTGCCAGAAGTGACAGTTTCCACTGCTCCAGCTTTGCAGACTTCATGTCCTTGGCAATTTTTGCTTCATGGGCTTTGTCAGAATATGTTCAACCAGGCTGCCCCTTCCTTTCGAAAGAAGGCACCATGGCTTAAATCTAAGAAAATAAAAAAATCAAGTTTGGTTTCACAAGCATCCTAAGGACTTTCTTGAAATTAAAGCAGCAGTGGGTTTATTTTGAAAGCGTTTTGCTCCTTCATGTTTCTACTTGAAAATAAAAAGGTCGTAGCTTTCTAAATGTGGGATCAGTTTCTTCTGCGATGTATAATTTAAAAAGCCTTTAATGTCATAATTTCTTAATACGGCTGCCACAACTGTTTAGACATATAAGCTATTTGATTATAGTTTTACATTAAATGAGGAACCATAATTAATACGATCATGTTTTATTTCTTCCTTACTGAACATAAAGTTTGAATAATTTCTCCAGAGAAAGAGAGTTTCCTCAAATGACTAAATGGAAAGATTTAAAAAATAATTTAGCTTTTGGAAAAAGAAGTTTAAGCTGTTAGGTAGGATCGAAGCAGGATATAAAATGCAGAACGCCTTGCTTCAGCTGTGGGGAGAGAATCCCAGGGAGCCTTGTTTCATGGCTGCAGCATCCCCTTCCCCGGCTGCAGGCGAGGGGTGGGGGAGCAGTGGGATTTTCCCTAGCCATCCCTTTTCTTCCTCACAGCACCATTTCATGGAAAATACAGAATAAAAAGCTTTTGTTGTCAGAGGTCTCCAGAAGATGTGCTCAATTTTTCACTATTCTTCCCCATTTTTACCTAAGCTATGTTTATGGCTCACCTGTCCTATGAGGAAAGGCTGGGAGAGCTTGGGCTGTTCAGCCTGGAGAAGAGCAGAATGCGGGGAGACCTTAGAGCAGCTGCCAGCGCCTGGAGGGGCTGCGAGAGAGCCGGAGAGGGGCTTGTGACAAGGGCAGGGAGTGACAGGACAAGGGGTCATGGCTTCAAGCTGGAAGAGGGGAGATTTAGGTGAGATGCAAGGAAGAAATTCTTTACCATGAGGGTGGTGAGGCCCTGGCACAGGCTGCCCAGAGAAGCTGTGGCTGCCCCCTCCCTGGCAGTGTTCAAGGCCAGGTTGGATGGAGCTCTGAGCAACCTGGGCTGGTGGAAGGTGCCCCTGCTCATGGCAGGGGGCTTGGAACCAGATGAGCTTTAAGGTCCCTTCCAACCCAACCATTCTATGATTCTATGATTTTCAGAAGCAGAATATTTCTAGAGAAGTAGAAATGACCCTGCTGTAGCGCCCAGCCTCTCAGCAAACACTTTTCAGAGTGGCTCACAGCTGGTCCCTGTGCACCATCACAGCAAAGCCTTGTGAAATGGGGGGGCCTGAGTGCACCGAGACATTTCCACCCACCTCCAAGTACCTGCACAGCAAGGTCGAGCACGCTGGTGTGGCCACCTCAATCAGGGATGCTCTGGAAAGGTGCATTGGTTCATCTTTGCTGTTTGCTCTTGTACAAACCAGGGAGCTCCCACACCAGCTGCCCTGCCCACAGGGGAAGCAACCCATGCGGCTGCCACCACTGCCTGTCCCTGCAACGCCCTGGTGAAGCCCACGGGGTTCACAACCCCAGGACCGACACCCCATCCTCTGTATCTTCCGTACAATACATTTTCTGCCACCAAGTCCTTGAGCCTGGGACCATTTATCTTCTCCTGGTGGAAATTCAGTGCTGATGACCTCAGCAAGAGCAGAGTTACGCAGCTGGAGCGTGCTTCATCCGTACCCTGATACCATGTGCCATAGCCTAGTCCCCACATCACTGATTTGCCTCCGAGCTCTTAGCCACCATCCCTAACTTTTGGTGCAACATAAATACATTTGTGCTTTTCCCTTCTACGCAGCTGCACGCTGACACCTTGTCCACCTCTCCGGAGGAGAAGGCCACTATTACGCTCGTGTTTGCCCTCGGGAGAATACAGCTGAGCAGGGCGTCATCAGGAGGGTGTTGAAACAGCTTGTGCTCTAGAATACGACCTTCAAATTATTGGCTTAAACTTCTGAATGTAGGGGGAGGAGAGTGTACGTCAAGCAATCTGCTTCTGCAGGGCTGACAGCAGAACGAAGTGCTCATTTCTGCCCACGGTTGCTCCCTGAGCTGGTTCCCCAGGAGTGCTTCGGTGTTAAGGAGCCCTCCCAGATCTCTGCTGACATTATTAGCAATAATGGTCAATTAGGTGTACCAGGAAGGGAGGAAGAGGGACGAACAGAGATATCAATTTTAGCACTAGCAGGACAAAAGAAAATTAGTGTTTGCTGAGCAGAAAGGATTTAAGACCCTAGCAGGGAAGGGAAGAGAAGGAAAAACAGTAAGCCTTTAAAGAAAGAACTATAGAAAACAGTTAATGATGCTTTTTAGGGCTTGCCAAACAAACAAAACGCATTATAGCATTTTCACCTGCTGGCTCACGTGGATTTGCCTTTTGATTCACGATTATGTAGTGTGTTTTGCTGCCCAGGTTTTAAGCAGGGCCTGAAGGAAAGCAGATCCAGGGGCTGTTGTACTGCCAGGGAGAGGAACATGGGTTTGTGCTCTTGATAGAGGTAGAAATTTGCAGCGGGTCAGGTCTGGGCTGGGCTGCTGAGGGATTAAGTCAGTATCAGCTCTCAGTGCTGGCTTAAGGCAAATTGAATTTTTCACAGAAGAAGGAAAGATGAAGGCAAAAAACACCACTGCAACTTAACTAATCACCTACCACTAAAGAAGGCAGCATCAACTATTCACCACCTGCACTTTGCTTTATGACATTACTGCAGTAATTAAACGGTGCATTTGATTGGGACATTTCTAATCCTTGTGGAATAAAAGTGATCCTGCCCAGCTGGGGCTGTGCTGGGTGTTTGGTTGGTCTGGGGGTTGGAGTCTTTGGTGGTGGGTAGCTGGGGGTGAGCTCAGGGGTGTGGGCTTTAGCAAAGGGAAAATGAGTGTGTGGGGTGTCCAGCTGAGAATCACAGCTTTATCTCACAGGGGTTTTATTCTTGACTCTGTAATTTCAGAAATTCTGGGTCTGTTGATTTGCGTTTGCTGATGGCCACTGTTGGAGAGCTAGGAAACAGCCTGCCTCATCTGAAGCAGGTACTGGTCCTCTTCATCATTTGTTGCTTTTTATTCTGTACTGGGGTAACTCCAGGGATATCCCACCCCAGGGTCCCCAAGGAGTTCTCTAACTCCTGTTAAACCCCTGGCTCAAACCCCTGCTGGGCTTAAATTTGAGGGGGGGGGGGCAGGTGGGCTGCTGAGGGTGGGATTTGAATGGTGCTTTTGCTGGGCAGGTGTCTCTCGCCTCTGGCTCCTCCTCCTGAACAGAGCTGCTTGCGGAAGCCCTGTAATGGTGGCAGACTCCCTCTGTTTGCTTGTAGGAAGTTCACTCTAGACAGAAGATTCGTGTTTCCAGGCAGAAAGCAACAGGAAAGGAAGCTGCAGGCAGATCTAAGCCAATTTTCTTGTGACTCTTGAATTAAGAGAAGGCTTAGTGATGACTCTTAGACCATGGTTCCTGTTCTAGTTCCTCAGAGAAGAGCTCCCATGAGAAGAGGGAGGGGAAGCATCTCACCAGGGATCACCAGCAGCAGAATGACTGACTGTTTCCCTAGCTCTCAGCTGGCTGAAAATAATATGTAATATGTAACATGGAGTCTCCTGTGTGATGCTTTGCTTCTCCTGCTCCTGACGCTGTTGATCTTCACCCCCAGAAACCCTCCCACGCTGTGGCCAGAGCTGTGTGTGACCAGGCTGAGCACTGGAGCTGGTTAAGGGTAATGAAATGGAAGGTAAAAAGCCAGAGAGCTGCTGTAGCTTTGCTTTCTCCTCTTACTTTGACATGTCTGACACAGTGTGGACAACAGCCTGGTGACCCCATAGAGAATGAAGATCTGTATTGCAACAGCTTTGGCAGTGCTGCTGAACGCACTGATGAAACCGGTGCCTGTTTCTCCTGGGCTTGGTGCCAAGCCGTGCCAGGAGGTCAGGGATGTGTCTGTTAGCGGTGGTGCGGCTGTGTTAAGGCTTGGGCTCAGATGGAGGATTCAGGTTGAGCAAGTTTACTCAGGTGTGCCAGCGACCCGGACGCTTTGCTGCATGGTCCTGCCAGTTCTGCTGGGGACTCGCAGAGCTGCGGCCGCGCTGGCCACCGTCACCGGAGGGAAGCGACTGTCATCCTGCATGAATGCACATCAAAGGGGGGGATGCTGTAGGGGACACAAGCCTGGGGCCAGCCAGGTACACACCTCCAGTGTGCCTTCATCTGGGATTTCTGCTGCCCCACTGCCGCGTTCCTGCAGCCCTCCAGGCAGGGGTCAGTCTCATGTTTGTCTCTTACTGCCAGATTTCAAGAGCTTTTGGTTGTCTCTGAAGTGGGTCTCCCCAAGGCCATAGTGCCACTTGTCACAGATCTGCGATAGCCAAAGGAAGCCACACTAATGGTTCTCTTCCAGTACTGCTACCTGCTTATGTGGAGCAGAGGCAGCGAAAGCATCAGCTTTCCAGTAATAAGGAATTTATAGCAACCTATTAACTCCACTTCTTGCCTTAAGAAAGGAAACAAGAGCTGCCTGCTTGAATTAGTAAAAAGAAACAGGAGAGGATTTTTGTATATCTCTCCCTACGCCTTTTAACTGACAGCAGTGCAGCTCAGCGCTGCAGCCCTCGCCCTTCCAGGGCAGCACAGCAGCATCTCCCCAGCTCCGGGCTGGGCTCTGCGAGGTGGCTTCCAGGGCTTTGTGCACGTCCTGGGGCACGATGCTGCCGAGCCGGGCGGTGTGCCGAAGCCGGGCTGCCGCAGCGCGTCGCAGTACCTGGGCAGTCAGGAGAGCCGCAAACTGTGACTTCCTTTAAAAGAGAAAGTCCAGCCTGAAACTTCTCTTACACTCTGTGGGTATAGGTGTGTTTATATATATATACACATATATATATATACACACACACATGCAGCTGACTGAGGACTTGGAATCCACCACATACAGCAAAAGGCAAGGTTCTGTCCCTTGCCTCAGCAGAGTTGATATTTCACGACTGGGCATTTCTAGGGGATTTAAAAGTGCTCAGTCTGATAACGAGACAAAGCTTCTGTTGCTATCTGTGGAAGCAGGCTTAAACCAATATTCGTTGCTTTTAGAAGCCTTACTTCCTCCTTTATTTCGGGCTTAGATTTTTTTTTCATTGTTTTGTGGTCAGAGATAGGAATGTCTCCTTGACACAGGGTGCTAATATTTTAACATCAGACTGCCATAGCCCATGTATCGCAATTATTTCTTGGAGTGTGATTTAAGGCAAAGCCAAGAAAATAATTTTTACTGAGAATACTCACCACAACTATGAGACTTACTGGATATAAATCTGTATTTCTGGTGACTGCACAGATGTCTTCCCCTCCATATGCCTCTAAAACACCATCACCAAGAAAATTTAAGACCTTACCAAAGAAGCTTAACTATAGCATTTTGTGTTGTATGTTATATATTGTCCTGAAGTGCTGAGTAGGGGCTTCTGAGGAAGAGCCGGGTGGTTGAATCCACCACACCTCAAAGCTTCAGATGCTGGGGTTTTTTTTTTTTTTGAGAGCCTGCATCCTGAGCTGGCAAACCTGATTGTAGAGGTCTGTTGGCACAAGGCAGACCGAACGCCCCTGCTTTAACTGCTGTAAGCACCCCTCGGGAGTAATCTAGCGTGGGTGCCAAAGCATGTTATCAAACCGAGGAATGCCTTGTCCACTCTCCAGCCTGCTGTAAGCCAGCCAGCGAGACAGCAGTCCCAAATTCTTCCTAAATTCGAAGCAGAGACTCTGCAGAGTATGTGAGTGTGGTAATACAAAAATAATGTAACTCCTGAAGAAATTAAGACTATCAGATTAAGCATCAAATTCCTCCTTCTTTCCTCCTCTTCCAGAATAATCCCCCTCCAAAACCCTTTGCAAATGAGTGGGTTTAGGGTAGAGCAGTTCAGTTTGGCTTGCAGAGCACTGGGGGGAACCAGGTACTGCTGCAAGCTGACCCCTTCCCTTCGGGGTGTGTTTAGTGCCGCAAGTCCCCAGTTCAAATTCTGCTGGTAACCAGCACTGAGTCATTATACCGTTAACTCCACTGGGATTCTGCACTGAGTGTTCAGGAGGAGACTTCTGAAAAAAATTGGGGCTTTGTTCCTTTGCCTGTGGGTGGAATTAAAAAAAAGAGAAATTAAATGCTAAGCAGTTATTAAAATTCAGAAGTATCTCATGTCCTTTATAATAACTTTACCCGATTATAGTTTTGTATTTCTATAATACCATCTTCTATTCTGCACTTCTGTCTTCCCAGGAGCTCAAGCAGCGTGGTAGCTCTGTGTCCTTCCTAACAAGTCCACACCTCTAACGCTGTCAGACTGCGGGAGGTGTTTCTGGTGCAGGTGTTCACGTAAGGAAAGTGGCAAGGGCTCAGTTTTGGTAATTTCATCCCTAGTAGTGTGAGTTTCCATCCATACAGTCACCTTCACAGTAGCTGAATGACTGCACGGTTAAGCTCTGTTATTAAACAAGCAGCGGTAGTGCCCCACAGGCTAAAAACTCGACAGGAAGCCCTCCGCAGTCTGCCTGGTGAGACAGCAAATCTCCTCCTTGGAACTAGGATGTAACAGGCTTATTTCCTAGGGAATGGAGGAGTATGTGAACAAAACTCATATGTGAAACAGCCATCATCTTGCGTTTAGTTCCTTTTTTTCTTAGTATTTATTTTTCCTGTGAGTTCACCCTGGTGTCAAAACACATCAGAAAGACAAACTCTGTAGGAGGGTGATACCTGTTATCAGACTAGCTGGTACAGCTGGGAACTGGACACTTGAGCTTGAGCTCTCAAAGCATGAAACTTCCTATTAATATTGATTAGAAACAATTTTTCTCATTGCAACTACTGTAGAACAGTGTACACTGTCATCAGCACTTTTCTTACAGCTGTCATCTTGATTTTTGTTTATTCATTAGGATCTCAATGGCAAGATGGCCTTCCGTTTATCCTACAACATTAACAAAGATAGTTAACTGGAATATATATGAAAGCCATTAGAAAAATCTTGACCCACAATAGATGCAGGGCCATGCCCGGACTGACTGCTGAATGCTCTGAGTTAGCTTCCATCTGCTTTTGCCAAAAGCTCAGCTGAAGTGGGAAAAGTTTGGGGTGTTGCAGAATAAAACATGAGTTCATGGCAGGAGTGACTTGTGCCTTCCCGTAACTGTTTTCACACTGGCTTTGTTCTCCTGCTCTTTTAGGTTGTCTTCATACACCATTAAAACAGGTCTCAACGCCTCAGAGGGGAAAAGAAATCCCCAGTGTTACTCTGAGAGCTGAGTCGTGTCATACGGCACAGGCAATGAAGGCTGGACACCTTAACCTTGACTCTGCATTGCTAATGTTCGGTAACTCTGATAAAGAGCTGAGCTTCTGCTGCCTCCTGTATGTTGGTGTTGCTTAGTTCTCATTCTTCTTAATTGGTAGTTCTTTAAATGTTCATTTGCAGGTGTAAAGAGCAAAGGCATTGTACCCTGATTTGGAAACACTGGGCACGTGTGACAGGCCAGACTCTGCTGCCACTGAGAACATCACACCGTGTGAGTGCTGCTGCAGCCGTCTCCTGTTCCCTGCAGCCACATCACTATCAGAGCACCTGACCGGTAAAGCCGCCCTTACAGAGGAGAAAGGCCTAAGCATGGAATATCTGTGTTTAAATCACTAGAACCCAGTCCCTGATTCTCCCAGCTGGATGTCCCAGTTGCAGATTTCCTGATGTGTAGCTGCTCAGCTCCTGAGTCCAGTCCTGCTAAAACTAATGGGGGCACTTTCATTAACTGTAGAAACTAGATCTGGCCCTGAAAGATGGACAAAGGCTTCTAACACGCCTGCTCCTGGTGAGGCTTTTATGCCTTCAGCTATCAAATGTGTTCTCTGCTGAGCAGCGTCATCAAAGATGCATGAGCTGTCAGGCTCTCCATTTCCTGACGGGGAAAGGCACGTGTGCTGCCCAGGGCTCCTCACAGCAGCTCCAGCGTTAAAAGTCTCCGTGTGGTCACCTGCTTTCGCAGATGGTCAAGCCCTGATGAACTCGGAGCATCTCTGCAGTCAGCCAGGTGCAGCTATCTGGTACACCAGCGTAAGGACTTGCTCGGAGCCAAGGGGTGGTGATGCAGCCCACTCATGGGCTGCTCTTTGGAGTGCTGGACCTGGAGACCAACAGTGCGTGACCACTGTCAGGAGAGGAGCAGGACCTCGGTGAAAGCACCAAAGCCGTGGGAATGGATGGAGAGAAACTACCCATGAATAAAATTACCTGGAAACAGGAAGATGAAGCTCCTCAGACAGCAGAACTGGGGGACTGAGCAGGCTTCGAGGTGTAGCATAGCTGGTCCTCTCAAGGGTTACGTGGTGCAAGTGCCAGACCAAACCAGAGGCTTGGGGCTACGACCCGTGAAACCTGTTTGCAGTTTCTCTGCTCCAAAGGGCTCTGAGGCCAAGTTTCTTTGGAGACTGGATTCAAAAATGCATTCAACAGTTGTATATCTAAACAGAAATGCCAGGCACACCCTTAAACACTTCAGCTTGCCAAACGCCTGAATGCCACAGAGGATTTTATGGCTGAATGTTCCGTGCACTCAGTGAGAACCAGATTATTGTACAATATTTGCTAACACTAGGGAGAAAGCTCACAGATGATGACAAAGCACTGAGGAGTTTCAAGTGCAGTGCACAGGAGATTTTTTTTTTAATAATTGCCAATCCACAGGTGTCCAACAGAAGGTGGAAGGCACTTTAATGGGACCAGTATGTGATAGCTGAGTAGAAAATGCCGTGCTTCTACTGAGGTAGCGCTCTGACCTTCCCTCTAACCACCACAGTCCGCTTTGAAATTGAGGTTTGCTTTCAAAACCAGCATTGCTTTTTGTATTTACCACTAGACTTAATGGCGCTGTTGTGTTCCTGTGATCTCGGGTATATCATTGAGTCTGGACTATTTCCATGGATCTACTTTTTTTAACAGATTAAAGAAGCCAGAGGTTAGAGAAACCTGTAGTGCTGCAGGTATTTCTTGGGATGGTGTCGATCCCATTTTGCTGAGGTACCAAACTCGCCAGCACATCTCTGCTCTGGGTTTCTGGGCAAGTCTCTGCTTTCTCTAGGTGTAGCGTGCAGGCTGGAGAATGGGAGCATGGAAATTATTTTCCAAACTTGTGTCAGCTTTGTGAAATACAGCTGAAGGACCACCCCTGCTCCACAAGTGAATTATGGGCTGGATGATTTCTTCAAGACCAGGAACTGAGAAATTCAAGGGCATCATCAGGATTGATAGTTTATTTCAATCAAGGGAAGAGAGTGGACACGGCTGCAAATGAAGTATCACTGTTTTATCTAAAAGTTAAACCATCCTTCAGTGAGGTCCAGGGCCAAGGTGTTTGAGGCGCATCTTGCTTTGCCTAATGTGATCTCTTCTTTCTAAAAACCTTCAGCGCTGACCTTAGGGTTGTCCAGAAATGCCTGCTTTCAGGTAGCCAGAGAGTCTTGCTTCTGATTCAAAGTCCTTTTGGAGGCTTTTTTTTGGTGTTCCCTTCCTTATGAGTTGCTATTGCTGGTAAACTCCCTAAGACAACATCTATTGCTAATAGGTTAGTACAGGGAGCTTGCGCAGTACCAGAAGTGTGCCATGACCGTCGGTGGTATCTAGCCCTTATACCTTCCCCTCAACACTTCTCACAGGCACAAAGATATGGAGTTAAACCAGCTTATTTCTGACATTCAGAATTTCCAGCCAGATGCAAAGTTTGCACCTTGAGACAATCTTTCTAATTAATCTTCCTAACCTGCTGTGAAGAAGGTAAGTAACAGGTATTGACTGTAGTCCAAGGACTTGAGGAAAGAAGACGTAGAGCTATGGTAACGTGAAAGGTTTCCAACCCCCAGACCACAGGCAGAAGGAAACGCTGTGCTGCCCGGGTGGTCTTCCTCAGAAGCTGCTGGAGATGGCACCTACCCCACACGTTCGTCTGCTCTGCTGCTGCGGGAGGGAGCCCACAGCAGGGGACTTTAAGCATTAGAAAAGATGTCGGGACTAACAGTGAGATTAAAGCCACTGTCGCTGAAGGTCTGCTGCTGCTCCGGTGGGCTCTGCTCCGCTGCAGTCTCTGTGCGGAGTTGGGAGGAGGAAACCATCACTAAAGCAAAGACCCCTTCCCGCTAACCTCCCCCCAAAAGCAAGGCCCCATAGGATTTCATGCCAAGCACTCAATGGGGATGCTCACCTGAAGCAAGGGCGCTGGAAGTACCTCTAACGAAAGCTCTCAGTACAGGCACCAGTGAGGAGGTGGGGTGAGAGGTGCCCGTTCCTTCAGCTGAAGGTAGAGGACGAGGAGGAGCATGCCGTTCATAACGGGAACGCAGTCTCAGACTCCGTGCTGGGCAGGCAGCCAGCTCCTTACCACAGGGATTTTAACTTGTAACCTTGCAAGCCGTGGATCTCTGCCCACCAGTCTGTAATATTTCTTTCCTGTCAAGGCATGAAGTCTCCCGCAGGTCAACCTAGTCCTGGCTCTTTATGTGATCGTAGAGGTTTACTCTCCAAACCAGCTCCTGGCTCTCGTGTCTGCAAGCGGCCCTGCTGGGAAAGCCCTGGCTGCTCACACTGCAGCATTGCCGTGGGTCGGTGCTGCTGCTGGAGCCGGTGCTGAGCCCTGTGCTGGCAGAGCGCTGGCCTTTGAGTCCACAGAAAGGAGGAGGAACGAGCGGCGGCCTTTGATAAGTGTGAGTTGTACAAATATTGGGGGTTGATCAACTAATCTTTTTTCTTCTTTTGGTATATTTACAAAGTACAAACTGCCATTGGCACCACCCAAAGTCCTAATTTTTCTGTACTGGTGAGAATACACTTGGACAACTTGCTGGACTGTTGGGAAGTCATCGTGTCAATTTACTAACGGTTTGGTGTAGGCTTTCCTAGCGCGGTTGGAGTTAATACGGTCCTCAAGGTCGGGCGCACTCCCACCACCCTTTGCAAAGTTGGTTTTTTACTCATTTGGTGCTCAAGAATGAAAGATGAGTTACTTTTGACTTCTCTTGGTACGGCACTTTTTAATTCTGCTGTACCACATTGGAGCCAGGTCTGTGCACCCTCTCTTTTTGCCTCCTGGTTTATTCATCTGATCTTTGATATTCTCTCATGGCCTCCTATTGAAATCAGCATGAATATCCCAGAGCTACCCCTCTATCTGTCTTAGTCCCACCTTCCTGCTGCTACTTTCAGCTTTCCCATGGTGTCCTCCTGTGTCCTCTGTTTACTTACTGATTTCCTTCTTCTGTTTTTCCTTTTTCAGTTGGCCCTTGGCTATTGCACGTGCCCTTCTGTAAGACATTTGAGAGCCTTCCCATGACTTCAGCACTTTCCAGTCCCTTGAATCTGCTGTGTGTTTTTTACTGAGAATAACCAATGTCAGTGGCTTTGCTCATGGATCTTCCTTTAAGGTAGTGTTTCACCACTGACAACCCCCTGGTTCAAGCATCATTTCCTTTTCTTGTCCCTCGTTGCTTCCTTCTAGACAACCCACACCCCACAGCTGAATCGCTCCTCCCCTGCCGCCACCCCACAGCTCCCCCTGCGCCATGCCACTATCTCTGCTCGAAACCTCTTGCCCTCACTGTGAAGACTGCAGGATTGCCTATTTCCTACTCTTTCCCTGTCTCACTTTCCCACCCTCGTCTCCCTCACCTTCCCAGTGCTCTCCACACCTCCCCCGCCCAGCTGGCTTTCCCTTCTGCACTGGGCAAGCCCCAGTGCTCAAAGCAGCTCATGGTCACCAACCGTGACCAACTTCTGCCTTCCTTATTTGTCTCACAGCTTGTTTCTTCTCCCCAGCCCTGACTGTGCTGCCGAATGCCAACCATAAGCGATGGCCAGCGGTGCTTTGCCGTGCAGACGCCGGAGCGTGGGTTGCTGCTCTGCTGCGCAGAAGCTCGTGCTCATTCACAGTAGGTATGGACATGGTCGACTTCCTTGCGTTCAGCCTTGCTTCTTAAGGACAGCAGCTCTTTGCTGGAATAAAATACATCAGGCGACCCTGAAAGATCATGTAAAGAAAAGTTTTCCAGGGAATCAGAACTGTAGAGATGGAAGTGTAAATTGAAGAGGAGGGGGGCAAAGTGGGGCAGCACCTTCAGCTCACGTGTGGGGCTGCTGGCGCAGCTCCTCCGACGGGCTGGGCTCCCGCCGGAGCTTCCCACGCGCAGCCGGCTGCGGTTCTGACAAGCTGTCTCCACGCGAGCGTGCGATGAAGCAGCAATCACGAGCACACGCGCTCCGTACGCCTGCAGAACAAGGGCACGATTTTTACCGGCCTCTTGCTGCTGCGTTTTTTAACTCCCAGCGTGGCCCAAGACTGGCAGCTCCTTCTGTGCGTCCGGGTTACGGTGTCTGCTCGGTGTCCTCCCATAACTGCAGCTCCTACCTGTTTTGTTAATCCAGAAGATTCAGATGCTTGCCAGCATTTAATCTGACTGCTGAGTAACTTATTTGTTGTAAAAGCACAAGAGAAAAACCCTGTTCTTAGACCCAGGTGAAATATTTCCAGCGAATAGAGAACTTGCTAAAGAAAGGAATTTGAGGGACCACAACTAGCTGTGAAACTGGACTGAACGCTAAATGAGGAAGGAGGTGTTAGGAACTGGGTCTCTGAAAATGATGGATGTTTCAGTAGTGCTTTTTAAGAAACTTCACTTTTGAAATGGCTTTTTTAAAAAAAATCTTTATAGTATTTTTAATTTATACAAAAAAAGAAAACTTGACTGCATTAGAGAACAAGCAACTTTTATTTCTATTCTAGCTCCAAATCTTTGTATTGGCAACTGAACCAAGAGCTTTGATTTGCCGGCAAAAACCAGGATGATGCAGGCGCCTGCGGGCTCTCTCCAGCGCGCTCACCCCGCGCTCTGCCCTGAGCATCTCGACCTTCTCCAGTCCGGGGCTCTGGGCACTGCAGGAGCCTGCTGACGTGGTAGCTGTCCTTATCTTCCCAATTGCAACGCTCAGACCCAAATTCCAACAGAAAATGAGTCTTCTCTTTTTTTTTTTTTTGATCCTCTAACTGTTGAGATGCGTTTCAGCTCTTTACGCTGACTCACTGGCCTGGCGCCGAGCCAGCTGATTGCTGTGACTCCCCCCAGCATTGCCACACGTGCCTCAGAAAGCAGCTGTGCTTACAGCGCATTTTAAACAAACAGACAACTGAATTATGGACTTCAGAGACCGGCTCTAAGTTGCCCGGCTCTCCAGCGCCCTGGGCTAAGGCCTCGGCTGCCAGACCCACGCCTTGGAAAGCCTCCTCTGCCCCGCGATGCCCGGGGCTGCCAAGGGCTCTGGCTGATGAGGACCTACGTCTAGTCCCAGATCCATAACTAACCCGAGCATTTTCCCATTCCTCTCATCCTGCACCTACACCTCTGTGGATCCAGTGAGGAAGAAGGCACGGACAAATGCAGAGAGAAAAGACAAGTTTGTACAGTTAAGGTGCTTCTCCATGTGTCATTTGGTGACCTTAAAACATGGTTCTGCCACGTTGCAGTGGTGATGTGTGAAATCTGGACAGAGTTCCCAGGAACTCATCAGAGTACACTCCCACCTTAAACCGACTTGTGCTCTGGCTGTGCTCCCACACGTGTGTACAACTGTGAAGATCCAGGTTTATTACCCGTAAACACCTACCCACCACCGTCCCACGGTCAGAGCTGTCTCCCCGCTGATCTGTTACGCCTGGGTGGAGGCCCCTTCCCAAGGAGAAGTAGGGCCGATGGTGATTAATCCTCCAAGCCTTCCGAAACCTATTTCACCCCGGAAAAGGCGACCGATCCCAGACACAACATCTGACAGCAGCGTGAGGAATCCTCTCTGCTCGGCTCCCAGCCCGTGCAGGGGTGAGTGTGGGCTCCTCAGTGCCGCTCCCTGGCCCAGGAGGCTTCTTGGCTTCTCTCCCGGCTCCGGTGACTGGCTTTGACTCCGGGCAAAGACTCTTATCTGCCTCCCTTTGTCCGTCTGTAAAATGGGCATGAGGCACACTTCAGGAATGGCATTTGTTTTTGGCATCAGTCACTGTGCTTTCAGAGCCTGACATGAATCTCACCTGGCGCTGGGAGTGGCTTTTAGTTTCTCCTAAAAAAATGCTCTGGTGCCCCATCCTGAGCATCAATGCTAGCGTTCCCAGCATAAATGCTAGTGTTCCCAGCACTGACCATGCACCAGTACAGGCTTCAGGCAGACCTGCTGGAGAGCAGCTCTGTGGAGAGGGACCTGGGTGTGCTGGCGGACAACAAGCTGACCCTGAGCCAGCAGTGTGCCCTGGCTGCCAAGAAGGCCAATGGGATCCTGGGGTGCATTAGGAAGAGTGTGGCCAGCAGGTCGAGGGAGGTTCTCCTTCCCCTCTACTCTGCCCTAGTGAGGCCCCATCTGGAGTACT
>Ga0065711_1031591_pt1 | contig 29274 bp, 9 predicted proteins | sample Hoacrofraction12_FD_59098 | JGI IMG/M metagenome (GOLD analysis project Ga0065711, IMG submission 59098) | Hoatzin crop microbial communities from Cojedes, Venezuela - Epithelial fraction 12 v2 (version 2) | ecosystem: Host-associated > Birds > Digestive system > Esophagus > Crop | place... | reverse complement strand
GGGGGGGAAATTGCTCTGAATAAAAAAAAAAAAAAGTGGAAGGCAAGAACAGGACAGAGGCATGAGATAAAAAACTACATGAAAGACAACAAGGGTAGAGATAGAAAACAAGGGACACAGGCAGAAGGGAAAGAGAAATCAATGTGGAAAAGTCAGACAACATTATCTGCAAAATAAAAGGACTGTAGAAGGCACCAGAAGCACCACTTCTCAGAGGTTATCTGTATGGTAGAGATCTTGAATATGTGTCTGATGCTGTTTTCTAGAAAGTCTGGTTTTCATGTCTTTTGCATTTCAAGAAAACATTTTTTTAAAAATTACTTAAAAGAACAAATTTATTCCTAAGTGTCAATCTGTCTTGCAGTCAAGTCATAATCTTTCTTTAGAATTCAGATTTTCAGATATTGTAGCCCTGTCATTATCCTGAAATATATTTTTATTACAAATAATACTTCTACATTTTACTAATCCTGAAAATGTATGCCCATATACCTGCACAGAATAACGGTTCAACCCACTAATGCTGTGACTCACAGCTCTGAGCATTTCTTTGGTATGACTGCTTTTGTAAGACATTCTTTTCAGGGAGAGAGAAATTATCCACCCAAACTTTCTTTTGTCTTTCCCTGCCTAATGTTAAAAAGCTGTGCTGCTAAATTTAGAAGAAGAAATTGTCATGTAGCACAGTGTTTGTGCCCAGTGCATGATTGCATAGAGCATTATGATAAAGTTTTCAATGAAAAGATACTGCAGAATAATAATCAATCTGGTTATATACTTCAAAAGCATACAGGACTAACATTTCTGTAGTTTCACATTTGCTCTTAGGCATTAACCAAAATCTACCCACTCTGCTGGCAATAACATCTCTTATGCCTGTTTATTTCACAGGGGAAAAGCAAGGAAATATCACTGAGGAAATCAAAAAGTTGCGCTGTTCCTTGCTGTCCTTAGGAATGATTTCCACTTAGTTCAGTGTTCTTAGGCAATAGCAATGTGCCACGCTGGGGTGGAAATATCAAAAAAAACCCTGAAATTCTGTTTGAGAATCAAATTTTATTTTTATTCTGAAAGAAACAGTAGGACTCTGATCCAGAGCCACCTGGGTTCAATGAGGGTTGTTTTCTTTAAACAAGTATCTTTGAATCAGGTATTGACACCTAAGAAAAAGAAACCATTCTCTAAAATCTAGGCTAAGAAATTTTAATAATGGAATAATAAAAATTAAGAACAGCTCATTTACGTACTTAGAGGTATCCCCTTGGATTTTCATCTCAGTAATTTAAATGAGGAAAATGCAAAATAAAATACTTGATATCTGACATTGTGTAAATTCCCACGAATTTATTTCAACTTCTTTGTTTTTACACCTTACAATGCATTACTATTTGAAGCTGTAATATCCTACTTAAGGCTAGTGGAAAAATGAGGGAATAAACAAAGGTGTTTCAAGAATTTATCAGGGGAAAAAAACCAAAAATCTATAATCCAGTACTGTATACATGACTTTATATTGTTGTTTGTGTTTTTGCAAGGCTGAAGTAGCAAAGTTTAGCTAACAAATCAAGAAGTAGGTGGAAATTTCATCCTGCATGGGCAAGGACCTGTGTCTATAAGGGCAGAGCTCAAACTAGTGGTGAGCAAAGTTGTCCCATTCCAAAGCATCCCACAGCAAAATTGTAAGTTTGCTCCCAGCTAGCAGCAATTTGCTTTTAACTCTTCTCAGTCCCAAACCTCTTACTTGCTTACTCCAACAAATATCACTGGTTTTTGCCTGCCTAGTCCCAAGACACTCTGTACCTACCTGACTAGAATTAGAATTCCTCCTCTACACAGGCCTGTATTCGCAGCTACAATCTACCACTAAAAATGAAGGTAAAATTAATATAATAAAAGCATCTTACAAAATATCTTAATCTTTTTTTTTCCCCAGCTACTGTAGACTGAACTCCTGAAATCTTTTCTGGTTTAACATTATCTTACACGAGGCTTTTTGTCCCCTAAGGCTTTTTTCTCTCTCTGTATTCGTATAATTCTCACTTCCTCACCCAGGGACGTTTTTGCTCTCGCTGATTGTTCTGTAGCATCAGTCAGGAAGATGACTACACGGTTCTTCTGACTTCTCATGCTGTATAACGAGAGGAGAAGGAAGGATTTGGGATTGCTGCACTAAAACACAAAAGTGCAAAAATAACTGAAACTGAATACAAAAAAAAGAGAGCATAATGTATGTGCTAAGATGTTTCCACCTGTTAATACTCACTGTCTTCATAAGAAGCCTACATTATGTTGCAGGATGTGTACTTTAATTGAACACAGTGAAACCTGCACTGAGAAAAAATAGTTACTGCGTAACAGGAAAAGATATGCAAGGTTGCAATAGAAGAAAGCAAGAAAGGAAGGAAGAGGGACGAAGACTTCAAATGCACGGTAAGTTTCTGTGAACACTTAATAAGTGTTAAATTGCAAGACATAGGCCTTGGGCCCACCTGCAGCCAAGTCTAATCGTTTTTTTCCGGCCATGGTGTAAGGATGAGATTGCATGTGACATGGTCCTCCAAGACTAAACAGCATGACCAGACCACTAGCGCTGGCGCTCTCTGGCACACGCGAGGGGTGAGAGGGAGAAAGAGAGATGCGACGATGGTTGTTAGCTGGCCAGCATGGGTATTACAACTATTGGAATGACAGCCCTACTGCATATCCTCAATACTGCTTCAAGCTACCAAATAGCAATGTAGCTGTCTAACTCGCACAGAGCTTTGCTTTTCGAGTGGCTCACATGCACACTTCCACGAACAGAATAGGAGGAGAAGAGCTTTCTGCTTCTTTACAGATTTCTTTTCAATCAGAGGAACTAACATTCGGTTACACTGAATAGAAGTAGGAGTCTGGGACAGAGTGAGCCCATTCTCCATAAAGCAACTTCTAAAAGTGTTTCTACTTGAACTGCAGTTATCCATCATTCAGATACATTCCTTTCAGTTTAAAAAAGGTTGTTTGTGTCCTGTGCACTTACCTGAAATCAATCAGCCAAAAGAAACTGCATTATTTGTAGACCTCAAAAGTTTATCCTCCTTAACTTATCAGAGCACCTATCATTTTATTTCTCCTGTGCTTTGTACGTGGATAAAATGGACATAATGGCTGCCTATGAAGTAAGATAAGTACTATTCTGTGCCTGTGAGAAAATGGAAAAGCTACTAAAAGCAAAAGTGAATTCCAGGGTGAACTGACAATCAAAGAAAAATTCAGCGTTTTGTGGTCTTCAGCTGAATTTTCCTTATGGGATGACTTGCCACTCTGATATCAGACACAGACACCTTTGGAAGGAAAAGACAAGAGGCTGTAAGCATGCATGTGCACACCAATTTCTCTTACCTGCTGGTAATGCCTGGAGAATGAAAGGTTTCTTAATTACTAATATTCTGATTTGGTATTCTTTATCAGTTCAGTGACAACAGCAAAATAGCACACAGCATCCTAGTTTTGGACCACAAGCTCATTTAGCTAGACAGTTTTCAAACAGAGAAGAGACAATCTTATCTCAGAAAGACTTCCGTCTAATTATGAATCAAAGCAGCATCAGATAATGCAATGTAAGAAAATTCAGGTACCACACAAACAGTAACACAGGATTGGCTAGGAGGAAAGGTAGACATCATAGTATAGATATGCCAACAGAGCACAAGAATCAGTTTTGCAGGTGTTACAAGCAGATCATTATAAAAATTGAGAGGAAAGCACAAATCTTAGTAAATGAATTGCAGTGGATATAACAACATGAACAGCACACAAGAGCAGCTGACTGTGTGATAAGGCTTTCTCAAACATTGCAAACTTGAGCAGGACAGCGTCCCCAGAAGGTATTTTATGATTAGCAACTGTTGCCTGAACTTGGTTCAAAACTCATTCCAACACCACGTTTTCAAGCACATGATCTCAAAAAACATTGTTCTTTTTACAGCACAGATAATTAGTTTATCTGATTTGGTGCTATTTCCTGACCCTTTCCGAGGACGCAAGATAGTTGAAACTCTGCAAATTAACCCAATAAACAAACATGGCTAATGATTAACCATAATAATAAGTGACCTCAGTTTGTCCTCCACTCACAGAAAGAAACCTGGATAAATAGTTCTTAAACAATCCCACAGTGAATATGCAAGGAAAAATCATTCTGATTTGTACAGTTTCTCTCATGTTTACTCTTTGAAAATCTCATTCACGTCCAGGTTTTTTTTACAAGAAAAAAATGAAAAAATATGAGTTTATAGCCTGTATCGTGGGCTGCATCAAAAGTGGCATGGCCAGCAGGTCAAGGGAAGGGGTTCTGCCCCTCTGCTCTGGTGAGACCTCACCTGGAGTCCTGTGTCCAGCTCTGGAGCCCTCAGCATGGGAAAGACAGGGACCTCTTGGAGCGGGGCCAGAGGAGGCCACAGAAATGATCCAAGGGCTGGAACCCCTCTGCTGTAAGGAAAGGCTGAGAGACTTGGGGCTGCTCAGCCTGGAGAAGAGAAGGCTGCCGGGAGACCTTAAGGCAGCCTTCCAGTACTTAAGGGGGGCCTACAGGAAAGCTGGAAAGGGACTTTTCACAAGGGCAGGGAGGGATAGGACAAGGGGTAATGGCTTCAAACTGAAAGAGGGTAGATTCAGACTGGAGTAGATAAGTATAAAGAAGAAATTTTTTACAGTGAAGATGGTGACACACTGGCACAGGTTGCCCAGAGAGGGCGTAGATGCCCCATCCCTGGAAACTTTCAAGGTCAGGCTGGACAGGGCTCTGAGCAGCCTGCTCTAGTTGAAGATGTCCCTGCTCTCTGCAGGGGGTTTGGGCTAGATGGCCTTTAAATGTCCTTTCCAACCCAAACCATTCTATGATTCTGTGAGTTAACATAACAAGTACAAATGCAAAGTTAAATTGTGTTGAAAGAAAAATCTCTAGTTCTTTTACAGTATTTGACATATGATGTTTTTCACCCTTCCATTGCATAGAGACATATGTAAAGATTATTTCTTGTAGCTTCTTAATATTTTTATTGCAAAATAAAACCTTGAATCCATCCTTTCACCCATGATCCTGAAGTAAGAAGGGAACTGCAGGAATTTAGTTCCACAAAACAGGAGAGTAAGTTTGAAACTGTTACTATTTAGGTTTTTCATCCTGACACTAAGATCCAGTACATTACAGAAAGGTCTATTTACATGTTTAAGACAACAACAACAAAAAAAAAAGGCAAAAAAAAAAAGTTAGGGAGAAAAGGAACTGACAAAGGAAGACAATAGAAAGATCAGATTATTCTTCATAGCCTAATTTTATCTCATATAAAAGAACACAAATACCTAAGTCATTTTGGAAAAGGACTTCTTTTTGCCAATGTTTTAATTTGCTGGTAGCAAAGACATTATATCAAATTTCTTGATTTCTTTAAAGTCTTCATAGTAGTATGCAGTGCTTTTGCTTTTAAAGAAAGAAATAGACACATATGTGGAGGAAACTTTATGGGATTTAAAGAAAAAAATCAATGTTCAAAATAGTGGTTAAACAGTACAGGCATGAGACAAGTGGGAAAGGAGAGCATGTAATTATTGTTGCAGTCTGAGAAAAGGGGAAGTGCTTTAATGTGAAAAGAGTTTCAGAGTAAAGTAAAAAAAAATTTTGTAAGCTGTTATCGAATCCTTGTTGTCATCCTTTGCAGACATGCTGAGCCAGGTTCTATTTTCTGTTCTTTGCGTCGAATTGTCATTGATTTTTGTAAGAGTTTTGCATGGTATCTAAGGCAGAACCTGGCCTACAGCTTATTCTAGACAACTCAGTGTAGAATCACCAGCTTTTCCTATTTAACATCCTAGCTCATTTAACATAGCATACCTTTTGTTTGTGCTGTTCAAGGGGTTCTCTCTGATAACAAGGACCACAACTGAATATAAAGACAGTTTCACAGACCCCGATGACCCCAATATAAATGCACGTGTCTTGACACAATTATGTCACTTACTGTCATGTAAAAATATATTAAAATGCATTAAAATCTGAAATAGCTAGCAACTACAATCCTCATCCCCCAAAGAGTTATAAAATTCGAAAATAAAATTGTTCATAGAAGAAATATAACATTTTAGTCTTTCAAGTACAAAACAACTCCAAAGCTTGTTTTAAAAGTCAAAACTTTTTTTGTTTTTTAATATTTCTGAAATGTTTCCGAGGCTCATCAACTGCATAGGAGTCTGGTAGCCCACCAGCTAGTTCAGAAAGTTGACAAGAGTGGAGAAGTGGAACTGGAGCCTCTGGACCCCGAAGAAATCTGGCTTTTGCAGGACTCTCAGCAGCAGCAAACATGTCTGCCACATGTTTTGACAGAGCCAGTGGAGTAAAGGGGAATGGGGCAGGAAACAAGTAAAGCTTCCATGTCCCGCGCTGCTGAAACTGACATTTTTTTATTTCAGTAAACCCATGCTTTAAAACATAGAGATAACAAATCTGAAAAATTTTGAGTGGGTGTGACTAATTCCTTCAGTATGTTTTAGTGGCTGGCATTAAAGAAGCCCCCTTCTCTGGAAAGCACCACTCTGTTTCATCCCTGCCTGGGGGCAAGCGGCCAGTCCCCCTGGCCTGAGGAGCCTTTGTTACACCCGAGAGCTGAAACACCCGAGCCATTCCTCCCAGATTTACCAAGGGCCATTCCTGAAGCTACTCAGCAGACCAGTGGGTGCTTTCAAGTTCCCCCAAGAGCACGTAGCACTTCATACAACCAAGGTCTCCATCAGGCAATCCAGCTTACAGAACTGTTTTTGTTTTTTCTCTTAATGTTATCTTCAGCTGTATGAAGCCACCATATACAGCTGTAGTGTTAGTATTAAAACTAGAGAGCATCAAGATTTACACTTTAGCCTAAGAGAAATTCAGCACATACGCTGCCATGACAGAACTGAGAGTATTCCTCTTATAAGCATATTTTATACACAGGTGCTATATTAATAGCTATTGACCAGGAGCCAAATGTTTCAGCATGGACAAAAGACACAACTAGAAGAATGGCTACATTTAAAAAAAAACACCATCCAATTCTACAGCTTACTTCTATCTGCATAGCTGTCTGTTACAGTACCTGTCAAATCAAAATACAGAAGTTGAAGGAGTTGCTCTACAGCCTAGTAAAGTAAATGGACCCACAATTTATTGACCTCACCAAATTATTGGTCAAGCCATCTTAGTATTTTCTTGATTTTACTAATAAGTAATTATCATTCCATGTAACAATTTCTTATTTTGCTTTAATTTTTCCTCCCCATCTCACTTTATTATTACAGCATACTGTAGTCTAAACATGCAAAAAAGCAGAAGCCTAGGCTTGTATTAGTCCACTCAAGCATGAAATTGTAGTTTGTTGGCTGACAATGCTTAACAGCACCCAGGAGACCTAAGTATGATATAAGAGTACCGGAAGCTTATAACACAGATTTAATCAAGCATAACTTAAAACCTTCTTTCAAGTCTCTTACTATTTCATTTACATGCCTGTATGTGCAAAAAGTTACTTTGCATACATCTAAAGTGTTTTTAAGTGTTCTTCTGCATGTATATCTTTCACTGTTGCCTTTCCAGTTACTTATCACATATCAGAATGCTTGGGCGTGCATGCAGCACATGCTGCATACGTAATACCATCTATAAATGGCACTTTTACAGCAGCAATTGTCACAGCAAGATACTACTAATTATAACATCACCTAAGCAAGAAATTGTTAATACTTCCTTACAAAGGTCTGTTATTAACGTTACATTACAGTGGCATTTCTGCAAAAGCTGTGAGACTAAAGGAATTCAGTATGATTAAGGTTATTACCAGGAATGCCAAAGGGCACATTAATGATTTTCCATCAGAAAGTATTCTTGAATTTAACTCTTTTACAGAAAGCCAATATCTGGATGCAAAACCCTTGAAGTCACTGACATGTTTTCAAGGGCCTTCAGTGGGTGTGGATGAGGCCCTCAATACAGGCCTTGTTTGGAAACGTAGTGTGTATATTGGCATTTTTCCCATTTTAGGTGGTTGCTCTGGAAAAAAGCACTGTCGGTATCCTTAGTTTGTGTTGGCTATGATAGTTTTGAGTTCCACTACTTCAGCACACTCTGACACAGAATCGCCGATAAGGCTGAGGCAAACATGCAAGTGTGTGAGGAAAAAATTTTTTTGCCTCTAGTTTTAAGAACACTCTGGCAATCAGTGATTCAAAATAATGCGATTCTTGGCAGCAGAGAAACTCAAGAGCCATTTTGTATTTCTCGATATTGAAATAGGTGCCCAATTCACTAAAACATGTGCATCATCATGCATTCAAATATGTTGTGAATCAATCAATCTTAGTATCAGTTCTTAATTCAGCACTTCTTCAAGGGTATGCTAAGGGAAGGTGGAGAGGATAAATCAAAAGAATGAAAATATTGATTTAGGGCTGACTACAAGTTTGTATGAGGTCTCACAACAGACCATCACATCTAATGAGCTCACTTTAACTATTATTAGAGGATGCAAAAGTCCTCAACAAGGGAGACAAAGTCTGCCTTTCATCTTACACCATGCTGCAGGCTTCAAGTACAATGGAAGTCAGATTATAGTGCCCATAGGAACACAGACTCTTAATTTAGATGCCTAAAATATCAGCAGACCACTTCCGAAAAATTAAGGCTGTGGGCTTTTATTTTTCATAAACATACACCCAGAACACTCAGGAACCGCTTGATTTCTGTAGATTCAAGTTATCCTAGCAGGGTTTACTTTTAAAGCTAGCACCATTCCTTCCAGCCAAATATGTTTGTGGGCTTCTTGGTGAAGGCTATTTGACAGAACTTATCATCCTGACCCTCTTTGCAGAGTGTGATACAGTTAGTTACTCAAAGTAAATACAGCATTCGGATTTATATAATCTTTTCCTACAGGCACAGAAGCTGAAGAAATTTTGGTGATAATACTTGTAGAACTTTATCAGTATGTATCTAGTCATCATAAACAGAGTCCAGTTTGATGTACAGATAAAGAAAATGAGCCACAGTTCCAATCAGGGCACAAGTTCTACTACTCTGCTAGCGGCATCATAACCATAAAACCTATTACTCTCCATTCTTAGCAACAGAGGCGCATAGGAAGATGTTATCACTTTGAAGGTTTGGCCTGTGCAGAATGGGACAGCACAATTGTTTTATGAACTTTTTTTAGTCTACTTTTAGAAAAAGGAGCTATTCATACGTCAGATGGTCATTCACAGGTCAGTCATATAGAGGCACAGAGGGAGAGGCATAACAATAGATTCTAAAATAACTTTGACAAAGTGTACATAGTTTTCCTGAAAGATCATGAAAATAATACCAAAATTTCATGGTTTCGATGTCCTGGAGCTGCTATTTCCAAAAACCAGAAATACCGTCATGGAAGGTTAGGAGACGCACACTTAATTACATGAAGGAATGGAAAAAGTATTTTAGTCTGATGATTTTGGTCAATTTTTTTTTAACTTGTGCTATTATAACTGATGAAAATAGTTTTAATCTGTTAAATATGTATTTTTAAATTATTGCAAAGGATGCAGACAACATTTTACAGTTTTTTTTTCTTCCATGTAATTATGTACCAAGAACGCAGTTGTGCTATGAGGGGTAAAGTGTCACTCTAATTCTATAAAGTTCCTAGCCAGTGCTGATGGACTTTGAGTGTTTTGCTGTCTGTTCATGAGAAATTTATAGGGGGTGTTTTATTCAATCTGCTAGAAGCAACCTGGTGATTTTTTACCACATTATTGTACTTTAAATATTTATTTTTGGATGCAGAAGTAGGGAAAACCAGTTGAAGAATGAAGCATTTCTCTACACTTCTTGAAATATGGAATTTCTTAAAATAAACCACTGACATTGACCATAATCTGGAAATTTTAAACAGTAAATAGTTATTTATTATAACCTCGTTAACCAAGCTTCTGCTCAGTACTGCCTATTTTAAAGAACAGAAAGCCCCAGCATTGCAAAGTCTATAGGTAGTTCAAGAAGAGGTTCCTTCCTTGTTTCATTTTGTGTTTGGTACACTGCTAAGGACCTGTGGTCTAAACTCAGAGATTACTTGAACTGTGATTGTTATGCCAGTGTAATATCATTAATTTAGGGGCAGTCCGTTAGTCTTAGTTTAGACTAGTAGAAGAGAAGCTGTTAATGCATACAACCTTCAAGCCTTTCATTAGACATGTCTTTGGCTTCAATATCTTGAGTCACAGTTAACACTAGCAAAAAGAGCATCCCTATTCAAGTCCACTAGTTACCCTAACTAGTGGGAAAAAAATTCCCTCCATTCCACATCTATTTAAGTTGCATTCCTTGAGAAGAAAGTGTGGGGCGAGTATATTTTTCCTCAGCTATCTCACTATCCTGCATAGCCTCGCTCATGAAACTGCTTATACTTTCTCATTCTCCAGTGATCAGCCATCAAGTGGGAGGGGAGAGTGCAGCCTTAGAGCAGAAACCTGATTTACACTTTAACTGTTGACAGAACATCTAAAACCAGTTTGGGGAATTTTGAACAGTAATGATAAGGCCTAATATTTTCAATGTGATTAAGATAAGAAGTGATAGACCATTCTTTAATGGGGAAGCACAGAAATGTTTTTTACTCATAAAAAGCCCAGTATAATTTATTCAAAGGTTGAGTCCTCATTAAAGTTACAGAATAGTGCATGTCACAAATGGTTAAGGTTTTGAAATTCTTTGTGGATTATTCACTGAAATTTGCATTGCTACATAGTACAAACTATTTTTGGATTCTGCATAAATAGAATATCTAATATAGAATTACATTATAATGAAATCTGCAATAATGCAAGTAACCATAAAGTGCTTTTCATGTGCCACAGGCATCCAAAAGTTTCAAATGCATAAAATATGATTACACTTGCTGCACGTATGACTGCTTATCAGGTTCATTCACATTTAATTGAAACTGGGATGTAAAAAATACATGTATATGGTCTGCTAAGACATAGTTAAACTGCTTTTTGATACTTTGTCTCATGGCCAGTATCAGTGGGAACTGGAGTGAATAAAGATAGTATTGGTCTTTAGGACTTGGTCCTTCTAGCTAAACTGGAGACTTACACTTTGTGCTGTGCAGAAAATGCTATTTGTTAATGATCCATGAACATGCAAAAAAAGCAACTCTGGATCTGATTGTTCCACAGGTTATTACACATTTAAAGAGCCAATATAAAGATACAATTTTTATGTTTAATTATCTGTGATAGATATTTCAGTGATGCTGTAAATCTTAAAATGTAAGGAAAGCATAAAAAGAATAAAAAAAATAAATGTATACATATGTAGTCCATATTGAACATAATATTTTTCAGCTGTCATTTCCCCCACTTTCATTCTCACTGACACATTGGTACAGCCTTAGCAGCAGGATTCAATAGAGAAAGCATGGCCTCAACACAGGCCGGTCTGTATTTCGCCTGCTAGGATATTCTTTTAGGAAATAGAAACAGTTGATTCAAACCCTCTTGGGCTAAGAGGAACCAAAAATCCTGATTATTTCTCTTCCCAGATCAGTGCTTTCACACTTAGGCTATTATGTAAAAAATGGCTAGTAACTCACCTGGCAGCTAAGATTTTTTGGTTGAGTTCACTGCTGTCTCAAGGAGTTAGGGATGGTACAAGGACGCCTAACTTATCATGTCACTTTAGGAAATAAGGCAGAAATGAAATATCTCCACAACCCTTTCCGAATTACAGTGATACTAAGGTGTCTATCTCACTGATACCTCTCCTCCCAGCCCAGGTCGCTGTTTAGCATGCGTAGGAATACAATTAGGAACCTAAGGAGATTTGTGGCTAATAATGCAGGTGATTTGTCGTGTCAAATGCCAGCTCTGCTCATTTTATTAGACTATGCATCTTCAGCAATATTTCCAATAACATAAAGGATAGCTGAAAACTGCATTTTTATTTTGAATTCTCATATAGTAATAAATACATCTACATCTCTATATGTTTTTGCTTTAGGCTCTGTTGCTACAGATTCAACAAGACAGCCATGTATTTATTGTGGTGTTTTTACTTTTACACTTAGAAGAGTTAAATCCTATATTTTAAGCATAAATACATGAATGCTTACATTAAGGGTGCAACTACAAAGTGAGCATTATGTCTTGTACTGCTTTCTCAGTCTTCCTCTATCTATGTATCCACCCTTTTTACATCACAGAATAATAACCTTAACTATTCCAATAATGACACACTTACAGTTTCCTAACATTAGATATGTCTGATCAAAATAAACAGCTCCTGGACCAAACCTTACCACACTTGGTCCGGACACATAGCAGTTCTGCTGGGAGTGCCCAACACCCCTTCATCACACCATGGGGTTTACGGTAATAACCCTACTGAATTGGTCAGATCAAACCTGACACGAGGCTTAAAGAAAGGTTGGGGTGCGATTCCATGCACAGAGTGGCAGGTGCAATACACTCAAATGAACAAAAATGGCTACACATTCACTAATAAGCAGGCATATCCTTGCTTTGCCCCCATGTGCAAGGTAACTGCAGTCTGAAAGCTACCCTGCACATCAGAGCAGTGCCAAGCCAGAGCTACTAGCTCCTGAGTGTGCATGGCCTGAATTACTGCAGGCCAAGTAGGTACACTGTGAAATACAGCTAGGAAGCTGTTGCAAATAGCCATGGATCAGATCAGGTTGGAAGCTCAGGACCAATGCATCACAAATGCTTTCTCAGGAGCTCCTCATAAGATACACCTGGGACCCGCTCCCACAACCCTTCCCTGAAAGGCCCGCAGTTCCCTGGGTGCAGAGGAGAGTTCCTGCAACAGATGCATCAGCAAGAGTTTGCCCCCAAAACCTCCTGCCCATGGCTAGGAGATACACTATGAGCTTGTCACTACAGATAGATATTTTCTACTCAAAACTTTCAGAGGTGAACAAAAACAGAGTAGAGCAGTTCGTCAGCTGCAAAGCAAATAGCTATGACTCAGTTTATCACAAACAATAACAGAACAGGAATTAGCATTAGCAAGCTAATGCTTCATATGATTGTGATGGGTTTTTTAATCTTGTTTCTAATTAATTTTGACAGATTGAATTAAAATGCTTATTTGCTTTGCATTTGATGTGCATGGGGCCCTTCCTGACTTCATCTCAGCAGATCATGTGCTGTCAGCGCCAGCCTTTGTGAGCCCTTTTTTTTTTTGACTCTGGAGAAGAGGACTAAGTCCTTATTTCCATTTGTTAAATATATTTAATTTATCAGCAAGATTTTCTTGCTTTTATTTTGTTTTGCTTTAAATTTTACCAGATGTAGAAGGTTTACTTTAACTTGGATATTAATGCATAAGCTCCCATTTTGACTGTGGAGCCCTCTCACTATATTCCTTTTTAAAAGCCTTCCTGTGTTAGTTCCAGCTGAAGTACCAGTGGAATAGGCCTCTCATCCTTCTCTGTACTTTCTGTCAAAACACTTGCAAGAAACATTTTTGAGACATTTCAACTGGAATTAACAAGAGAAGACTGATTTCCTAAGGTATGCATTCTTTCTCCTGACAGAGTCAAGGAGACAGGCTGCTTCAGGAAAGAAATTACTTTTCTTGCATTCTTTTCTTCTTCTGACGTATGAACAATTCCTGTTATCATTAATTTGGATTCTAGATGCTTACAGAGGTGGGTGTAAGCTCCTCAGCAACAGACATTTTTTAGAGCTACTGTGCGCAAACTATGAAACATCGCTCAAGACTAATTCTAAAGCACTACAATCTATCACACACAGTCAGGAGATTATTGGATTCTTATGTTTCTGTATCCTATGTCTTAATAGCTGTGGTTTTGATGGCTGCTGCTAGAATGCACACATTTCAGGGAAATGGAGACAAAAGAAGGGAGAAAGAAAAATCTTCTAGCAACAAGTTTCGCAGTAAATGACAGAGCGCTTGGAAGGTCAGAGCATATAATTATTCTGCACAGAATTTCAACTAGTCCCCTTAAACTATGCGTTAATTACATTTGTAAAAGTTGTGTTATCTGAGCATGGAGGTGACTTCTTTGTTCTGTGTTTATGCTGCCTATTTTATGTTTTAATTTAAAACTACAGTTACAGAAATTGTGAAAATAGCATATAGGAAAAACATATAGATTAATTACATGCAAAAACAGCACACATTCATTGCCACCTTGTGTTAGTGTCAATAAAACAACAAACCCCCAATGAAAAATTCAAAATAAGCTCCTTGGAATGAATGGAATTGATATGACTCCTGACATAACTTAGCTCTTGCTCCAAGTGCTAAATCCAGCACAGATGGAGTCAGTTATTCTGCATTAGCACTGCTGTAACTGAGGGCAGAATTTTCCTTGGTGACTTCTTCCTGTTGTTTCACTGGGTTGTGAAGACTGATGTAATGGTGGTACCAGGCAAGAATAGCCAGTCTTGAAAGGTGGTTGGTCCAGCACACACTTCAGTGTTTATCAATAACGATCACTAGCTGGGAACGATATCCAAGGTTACAGGTAGCCTGTGCGCTAACAAGTGAAAGGGTAGATACCTGAGCTGTCCGGTATGCAGTATCTTGCTCCTCCTTCACATAAGGTGCTGAAAAAAGTAGTCCTGATTTCTTCTGCCCCAGAACAAAACAAAAATGATAGAAGCTATTCTTAAATGAGCTCTTCTGGCACTGAAATGATTAAGAGTGGTGTTTACAGTCCATTCCTACTGGAGGCTGAGATGCTTTTCGACTGTCTGCTGTGAAAGCCAGAGTAAACCCAAGCTGAGCACAAGAAATCTGAAAGAATTAGTGCACCCAGTGTACACCACCATCCCTCCTTACAGAGTCATGCAGAGTAGGGGCACAACCTTGACATGTCTTTTCGCAGTGGAATAACCATCTTCAAGATCTGTAATCCAAGTAATGAGAGCATCTTACATCATGTAGATCTTAAGCATGTGCTAGGATTTTAACCTAATATACATACACTATTTGTAAGCTGTAGGGACACACAGAATACAGAACAGACATTACAAGGAGGTCAGGCAGATGTTAAGGAGAGAGACATTTCATCAATGTGCATGTAAAACACATGAGAATACAAGCAAAAACTTCACTCGTCTTCGGTATTCCCTGAAGATTCCTACATTATTAAATAATATATCATAACAATCTAAGGCAAATTATTACTGATATATTGTGGGGGAAGCAGCCTACATTTAATGCTGTATTTGTTCATGTATATTTGCTCTATTCACAGATATGATGACATTTTAAAATAATATATGGCCCAACTCTCTCTTTCCAAAATGCCAGACCACGCTAATTTACAGCGGTTGGGAAGCTGAGGACACTTATGGCTTCAAACTTAACCTGCAAGTTACAAGCCAAGACCAACCAATACAACAATACAAAGACAAGGTGATATATTAACTGTGAGAAATGAGAACAGCCACCTTTCAGCAAGAAGTTAATTCTAGAGACTTACTATTGCAATTTCCAGAGGAAGAGGACATTGGTCAGTTGGAAGTGAGCAGCTGATCATGATTTGTAGATCTGCATAAAAGCCATGAGTGACGGATCAAGCTTTGAAAAATCATTAATCATCATTTCACTTTTTTATCCTTCCCATGCTGGAATTTACAGACTTGAAGTCAACCTCTTCCTGTTCTCTCTCAGGTGCTGAGGGGACTGATTTGCTCTCCTGCTAAGGAATATATTTAACATTTCTCTTTGGCATGCTTATTTTCTCACACTGATTGAGTTAAGATTAATCATCTAATGAGTTTGAGTATGTAGCCAAAACACATGCACCTTAAAGTGTTCAAAATTTCCTTCAGTTCTAAGAGACTGGTCAGTGATATTTCTGCATTCATCACAGCACTAGCCTTTTCACTGGATGGCAAAATTCTTTCCAAAACATTTGTTTGAAAAGGTATCTGCTTTCTACCCTGATGATCTAATAAATCTTCAACTCTAATCACCATATATTACTACCAGCACTACAGTTTCATTGAAATTCTTCAGTGTTACTCTTCACAGGGGTTTGCGTTAGTGACTGTTAAGGAGTTAGTATTTAGGTTTTCCTTTCAAAGCTCTTTCATCCTCTGTGAAGCACTGCATCACTTCAGTTCTCCAGTTCTTGCTCCACATATGTCAGTATCCAGTTGTGATCGCAGTTTCCCTACCTATTTTTTTTCCTGTCTTTTATCTTCACCTGATTCTGAAATGCCATTAAACCTGTAGCTCGGTTCAGGTTGAAATTTCCAATAGAGCCTGATGTTTTCGTGCTAGAACTGTTGATTTTCCTCACTGCTTTTTGATAGTTTTTTTCCTGAATCAGATTTTTAGGTGTTGGGTGGGTTGTTTTGGTTTGGGATTTTTTTTCAAAACAAAGACTGTGGTTAATGGTAAGTCATTCTACTCGATACGCTATTGTGTTTGGGACAGATAATCTCTTTAGCTAAATGCAGGGAAAAAAGCGAAATATCAGATGAAAACTTGATCATTTGTTTTGCTATCTCATAAGATCTAGGTTTCTTTGTGCACGTTTTAGTGAGGATGCGCACACCCTTAATCTTACAGAATGCCTGTGACACTCTGAGACAGCTTTTTTTATTGGTGGTATCAAAAGAATATAGAAAATGAAAAATCAGAATATATCTCACTATTTGCTAAAATGTACTTGCAGCATACAAGACAGAACAAGGGAAAGCTGTAGTAAATTATGAAGGGAGATTACATGCTCTCCATATGATGAAACTCTAGTCAGTCATGTTAGCTTTAAAGGAATTTGGAAACTGAAATGGGGCTTTACTGGGAAAAGAAAAAAGATCATGGCACACGCCAAAGGCCAGAGAAGTCAATGAGGCACAGAGTATTGGGCCTTTTAGGCCTCCCTATATCCGTAGACAATAAAAAAAATCCATGAGCTTTATTGTCAGTAGATGGTTTTGAGCTGCTATTCTACCATCTATAAGCACTTGTCTGATATTCTGTAGTTGCAGTAGACGTCCAACAAATACTAATCCTCTAGGAGCATACTTGTAAAATTCATCATCTTTTCACAATCCTTTGGGCCAAGAATATCTGACCCTAGGTTAATTAATAAATTGCTGCTAAAACTGAGATTGCAACATAACTACTTGATACCATATCTAATGTTTTCAGCATCCATAAGACACTTTCAACTATTGTCTATGGGCAATAATTTTTCTCTGAAAAGTCTGAAGGGAGTCTAATAAAACCTGAAGAGTTGAAACTTGGATAAACATCATAAGTCATGCTTCCGCAGTAGACAGGTTAAAAAAATAAATCTGTAAGATCCTTCCCTTTTGATCATCCTACAGGGTTTTTTTTAATTGATCTAAATTGCTGCATGTCAACCATTATTTAATAACAGCAACTGCATAGAAGAAATTGTAATTTGATGACCTCCAATCTGTAAGTTAAAAGATCTCCATGAATCAATAGGTATTATTTCCATATATTAATTTTTTTATTGGAATCATCCATTTTCTCAGTCAAACCATCAGCATGGCATTTTCAACACTTAAAACCAGTCATGAGGCATCTTTACAGAGCTACATACAGATTTTACCATACATACACACATAGTACAATCTGTATTTTTAAACTACTTCATATGTGACTGCATGCTAAATGACATGAGTTAGATACATGCAAAAACTAAGCAAAACCCTTCTCATAGATATTAGTTAAGCCATATACAATATACTAAAACTCCAAACTGAAACATTTAAAACCTCTCCATTTACTACGGTAAGGCAAGTTCCATAATTACACAGAGAGTCTACCACCACTGTAATTATCCCTGTTCTTCCCCACAAGAACCAATTGCTGTGTTTTGAACTGATCTATAAGGGGAGAAATACAGGATCACATATTTAAATGTAGCTCTCCACCCTGAGCCTGAAAATTGCAAGCCAGCAAACTTGTGATTCAGAAAAGCCTGCTGTGGTATTTCCTCCAGTACCTGGAGAAATCTCCGTGGCAGAAAATAGAATGCCTTTCTCTGCAATAGCTGTTTTGATACAGCAGAAAAGGAGAAGTGCTGCCCACTGCTCCATTAACAAAATTGCCTCTTGGTAATCTGTGAAAACTCCAAAGTAGCTGAAATCCTTGCCTTTTTTTTTTTTTTCCCTGAGAAAAGCACTGAGTTGTCCTCCATTTGCAAATCAGCACTTCATTGCTGCAACACATTTAATAGCTTATATTTTGTTTAGAGACTTTTACAAGATGTTGTTCTGCACAATTCAAGTGAAAGTCTCTTGAGGTTTCTCATTCTTTGCTTAGATATACCACCAGCACAGCCACTGCTTAGGAAATTGTAAGCTATAATGCTAACAGGCTGTGACTAATAGTCACTGGAGAAAGCAAATTGATAACCTTGTGTGAATGGCAGCCTATTTTCTGATTTTCATAAACATTTGATAACATCCTGTTAATGAAACTTATCTTGCTCTTTATTCCTGACAGACAAGAGCATCTTCTGCATCTTACTAAATCTGACTAACGACCATGACAAGTCTAGCCTGTTTGCCTCTAGCAGTGCAACACCTGTCCTGAAACCAGGATAAATTCCCTAACGGCCCACACGCAGGCATCCCACTTCTGCTACTGCGTTGCCACCAGAGCCTGAGCTAGCTCATGTAATGGCTGGCAGGAGAAGCCCGCAGGAGCTGCGGTTGTGCCTCTGACAGCAGTACTGAGTGTGTCATTGAATCTAGAGGATAAGTGACAAATCAGAAGAACGAACTTTGGCATTTCATAAACAAAATAATGTCCTGGCTCACAGAGCTGACAGCTTTTCAGATATTGAGGTAAGGTATGTCTCCAGTCTTGGGAGGCAAGAATGGGCAAAAGACTATATGATTTTTGTAAGATGCATAGTAAGATTTTTCACTGATGAGGGCACAGAGGAACATTCAAGAAATTATGTAGGAAGAAAGGGGCAGAATAGCGGTACAGCTCACCTCCTCCCTTTTCCAGCCTCTCTCAGCATAGCTCATGCAGCTGGTGAAAGCCCAGCAGCTGTGCCCTGTGGCTGTGTCCCCAGAGGCAGCACCACCATACTCCCCAGCACAGGGCTCTCCTAAAGCCCACCTACTGTAGCTGTCAGGAAACAACTCGGCACTTATAGTAATCGAACCAGATCACTCCCATCATAACGGTCACTATTCATTCTCCAGCATCACTATGTAGTGGAGAGATACTATTTTTCCTTTATACCAAAATTAAAAATATAGATACATCAATTTTTTTTTCCTTCAGCAATTTCTTATTTTTCTTGACTCCTATGTTCACCTAAAAGCAGCTTTTCCTTTTCTGTGCTTACAACAGGGTAAAAGTGCAATTCTTTCTGTGGGGTACCTATTTTGAAGACTGAAATCTCTCCCAGATACTTTAAATATTGGTCATGACTGGTTCCCACACCATTGATTCTATGCCATGTGGCATCAGTAGATATCATCCACTCCTGAGAATGAATCAGTTCCTGTATAACTGGCATTTTCACCAATTAGCAATCCTTCCATGAGATGCACATGTCAAAACAGTACGCAAGTTTGTTTTCATGCTGCTGCTGTGTGTCTTAATTTTGTTAATACTGCTTGGACATAAAATCCAAGGACATTGCACAACTTTTATGATTTTTTTTTTTTTACTTAAAAATGGCTCTAGTTTTAGGAGGTAAATTTCACAAAAGACACAAAATATTCAAGAACCATTGAATTAGAAATCCCCTGAAGTTTTAAGAAGAATCTTAAGGAAGCCCCTACTACACCTATTTAAGCACCTGAGAGAGGTTTGCGAGTTAAAGGATCTTAGGCTTCTGGTCCCAGGCTCACAACAGTTTCACTGTGTACCTTTCACAGAAGTTGCATGGGCCGTGATCACCACCACTGAAGTAAAAGGGAGCTTTTCCACCCATTTTAATACATACAGACTTGGGCTTTTTTTGACCCAATTTTCAAACCAAAGGTCTGTAATGCATGTATCAGTAGGGTCTGTCAGCACAGGTCTGAAAGCACTATTAAATATTTATTCTTTCAAAATTACATAAGATATAAATACTACTGTTCCCTTTTTGCAGCCAAGTAAACCACAATATGCCGTAGTTAAGCTACCAATTGTTGACCCGGATGTCCATTTCTACAGATGTAGTAACAATAAATTGCCCCTGTAACTGTGCATTCAAAGATGATTCATGCCTTTTATGAGGCTTTTTTTTTCTTTTCACAAGTTGTGTGTATAACAGTACTTGCCCAGAGATGGGGAAAATGCTTGTGCTACGGTAGACTACCTGGAGAGAAAAACTAGAATGTTTAAAAATGGTGGAAAGAAAGAAAACAGTAACTTGATAGATCCCTACTTTGCTATTGTTCCCACTCTTATCAAAACTTTCTCATCAGATTTGGTATCATGAGAGAAGCAAGCCATGAAACTGGCTAGTGAACATCTCTTATACTAACAGCACGCTGTCTGCAGGCAGGGTCACTGTTGTTGCTACAAAAAAGGAGGTTGATATTTAGAAGAAATAACAGAACAAGAAGCATGTTTGAGAATTCTGCTTTTGTGCAGATGTTATGCAATTGAAGAGAAGCAAAAAAACACCATTTCTTTCATAAAGATGAGTGATGAAAACATGAGAACACCACACTTGCACAAATGAAACAGTCATTGCATAAATGCAAAACTGAATGCTTCTATATATACAAACACATATGCTGCTCTGTGAGAAGAATGCTTTTTTTGTAATCCAGAGGAAAAAAAAGAGGGGGAAAAGATTAATGAAAGAAATTGATGTAATAAAGTAGGTGGAAGAAAACCTTAGTGCCATCAAAATAGGTGGAAACATTTCCACTGACATCAGTGAAGTCAGGATTCCACTGTGCCTCTATACTGGATTGAAAGCTCTTCAAATACTAACATTGACAGTGAAATATATTTTAAGTGACAACAAAAGGCAAGTTTCTAGCAGAAGGGATTCTAAATAAAGGTCAAGCAAAACTGTACATAAGCTTGAGGTCAGGTTTAATGTGGCATTTTGGACATGAAAATGAGGAATAGTTTCCTATTTGCAGCTAAGAAGTTCAAATTTTGGAAGAAGTCTTCTTTGACCTACTTACATGCGGAAACCTGATGGTTTCAGAGGACTTCCGACTGGGGAGAAACCTAATAGCATCTGTCCTTTCCAAAATGCACACACTTGCCAATGTTAAGAGCTATATTCTTATCTTCCTTCCACAAATACAAAATACATTTTAATATTATGCAAAAAACCACCTTACAGTAGCTAAAACTATCTAGATTCCCCAAAATAGACATAAGCATTTGATTTACTGTTTGAAAATTAATGTTGGAATTTTTTCCTTTCCATGGATTATTTTTACTTTTTTCTTCCCACCCTTCTTTCCCTGTAAGGCAGAAAAACTGAGGTATATGTTTTCTGAGGGGAACGATTCACTGGTTTCTGCAACTGGAGTGCCAGCCTTGGCTATTCTTGGAAAACCAAGATGAACACATGTGGTTGCCTGAGAGGTGCCATGCTTTTGTTTCACTTCAGCTCTCATCAGGTGAGATCTTTTCCCTAAACTAGACTGCTGCAAAGGTAAATTAGTTCTAAACTGCCACAGGTGGTAAAAATGTGACTAAAATGCACCTTCTTACATTGTTCAGGTGACTACAAATCTTAACTATGTTTTGTCTTTACTAGTTGACAACTTTTTGAACAGATTGAAGCTTATGCAGAATGCTGCTCTGGGAGAATCTGATTTATCTCGCATATCAGGCTGCCACATAGAGGCTTCATACGTTAACTGAATAGATCTGAGCCCTGGTTCTTACCTAGTATCCCTAGACTTAGAAGAAATTTCAAAGAGTGTGGCACAGCCCCATATTTTGCTCCTTTTAATCTGCATTTTATGAAGTTTTCTCTATTTTGCTATCTTTGCATCTTGTCTCATAAAACTGTGCTTACCAGTAGGGCAATATACCTATAATGTGCAACCTTCAGGTATCTTTATCGTAGGATAGATTTAGTTCTCTTATCTTGAAGTTTCTGGTGTGGTTCTGAATTTCATCAAAGATCATAATGAGAGTCTCAGAGTTGGTGATGTCTTCCTCAACTGCCCTTTTATTTGTCATATTTCTGTAAAGCAGATAATACTGTATGCCATCAGCAACATTGATCCAGTAACATTTAGAAACCAGATTAAGAAGACCTTCTTGAAGACAAGTTTGTTTTTCTTTTAAGTTTAAGGATACTGTGTCCTTATACCATTACCATGATGGCACACCTGTAGCTGCAGTAATATTTGCCATATACAGAGGAATGAGCTTTTGTTACTTTGATCGGTGTGAAAGACATCTCATGAACTTCAGAACATAGGAAGGACAAGTAGTATCATTCCACATGAAGTATCAAGCAGTCATTTTCCATTTTAAAAGCTCAGGTTTTTTAATGAAGATGTAAATAAACTACTGTACTAATTTAATCTCTCTCCTGAGTAGAGGTATTTAAACATTCTTCATAGGAGAATCGGAATGCATCTCAAATACCATCTAATTGCATGATAAATGCATAATACTAGATAAAAATTTTGTACTGTTTAATGCGCAAAGTATTCAAACTCTAATATCAAACCTAGCGCCTGACAATAAATCCAAGCTACAATGAAAAATAAAATAGATCTTCATGCTTTACTCATACTCTAGTAACTGTCAAACATCACTAAGGAATTTTTTTCTCAATGGACAGAATGTTTTCAGCCGAGCAGTAGATCAGTAAACATGTTTCGGCTCACAGCTAAAGAGTATGTTTAGATTCAAGAGTAGAAACTTGAATGTTTCCTGCTGTTCTTTGGACAGATATCAAGTAGTGGCATCAGTTCTTGCTTTTCTAAAAGCTAGAGTAAATTATAACTAATCCACAAAAACAACCTGTATTCAGTACTGCACAAGAAATTTGCAATGTAATCCACAAACCTAATTCAATCATAACGTTGATGTGACATAGAAAAGCATAGAGCAAAAACGTCAGAATCAAATTTCAGGCTTAGTAATCACAGAGGTCAAACAGTTATTTTTAAAGTATTTTCAGGTTTAGATATGAAGAAAGGTGAAAAAACAGCAAGATAGTTCTTACTGATGCTGAGTTACAATGCAGTATATTAAATTCACAAATTTCTGATACAATTCTGAGTGTGGAAAAAAAGATAAGTTATTACCTGTACGTTAAGCAGAGCCATGGTGGAAGAGAAAAATATCTGGAACAGAAACTATAAAAAGGCAAAAGACTAGTGGGGAGGAGGTTCACTTGAGATCACAGGATGTTTGTTTTATCTCTGACAGACATGGTGACCTGACAACTCACACAAATTGCCTTACTTCAATTCAGCAGCGAAGTGAGGAATATTAGGCTTATCTAAGTCTAACAGAGGGACTAAGGCAGGAAATTAGCCAGTTGTATAGTCCATCCCCCTTCTCTGTGTGTTCCCACTGAAAGTCTCCCACACTATCAGCTGTCTCCTTTCCTGCTTTTCTCAATGGTTTGACCCACTTAGGATGATCGTCTTTCTATAGCCCTGGCTACTGGGGAGCAGAGTCCCAAGCAGAGGAGGCAGATGATGTTTAGTTGGTGAAGGAATGGTCCAGGAAGGCTTATAGAGAAAACGCATTTTGGGAGGACAGGTACATCTGATTTTTTATTTTTTTTAATTAATTGGCAGAGCACTATTCCATCTCTTTAATGAGACATCAAGTAAGGCATGATTCTTTTGCCTAATGTTTCAAAGTAACATTAAGACTACACAAAAATAGTCCTACAGCAGAACTGCCTAATGCAGGCAAAACCTACTTGGTTAGGGTAATTTTTTTCCAAAATACTCACTTAGCTATGTTTCTTTTCTTATGTGTTTGCTGTGAACAACTTTCTTACAGATTCCACCAGCCTTTTTTTAGTGTCCAGCTTCAAACACACAGAGAATGTGTCTATCTGGATACTAAAATAAAAGCAGTTATAACATTGGAAAAGGGTCAACTTTCTTAGAAAATACTATGCCCCACACACCTGGCACTTTCAGTATAGGAAATCCTTAGCGTGACTAGACAATGATCTTCTGGATAAGCATCTAAGCCTGCAGAAAGCAGTGCATCTATCCACACTGGACTGGAAGCAGAGAGGATTAACACAAAGTTAAAGAATAGCTGGCATTTTTCACAGCAAATAGTCTTCTTGGCTAACTACTGTAAATCGAATTCCATAAATTATTCTTCCACTTCACAGGCAGACGGGCTAAACAGACTTTCTAATTTTATTTGTTGCTTTTTAGGATATGCTGGCTTGATTTGCATAGATGTCTCACATGAGTCACTACTTCTATTCTTGTGTTTCTCTGTGTAAATAATTTTCTCAAACGGTTGCAGCGCTGAGGTAAAATAAAATATATATTATGGTCCTGATTTATTTAGGGCTCTAATCTTATTTCATATAGCTATAGCATAATTTACAGGATATACCCAAACGAACAAAACCATTGACTTCAAGGACACATTTTCAGTATAGTCAACTAAAGGTACAACAGTATGAGAAGCAGCATATCAGAGTCCTATAATTCAAAAAAAAGTGCCCAAAAGTCAGAAGCTTCCAAGATTTTACAGATGCTGATACTTAACAACCTAAATGGCAGACATAACACCCTTCAGTTGTGAACTATCCCCATAGGCAGCTCCATTTTGTGGTGGCTAAACTTTGCATCAGACGCTGAATCTCAGTTTTTAAGGAATTCTGGAAATCCCTTGAGGTGCAAATCTCTCTTGGTTTCTCCCCTCACAGCTGCTGTATCTTGTCCAAGTAGTTAAATACTCAACAAAGCAGAGAGAAGAATGGACTCTAAAGCTTGTCTGTGCCTCATGTGAGGAAAACGAGGCTCAAGGCAGTGTCCAAATGGGTAAACAACAATATTAGTAATAGTAATAACATTAACAGATAGGACCTGCAAAGATCCACCACAGAATGGCACATAGTCCTGGCAGTGGTTTAACTTGCAACTCTGAATCAGGCAGAGTAAATCTGAAGCAAGTCTTTTGAATGTGTTCCAGCCCCCAGGCCAACAGGCATCTGGAGTTATGGGGAGGAGGCATTATTTTCACAGAGGATGTCTAACACCAGATTCCAGTTCAAGATCCGAAGAAGAGGTAGAACCACTGATGAGAGTGCCTGGCAGAGCAGAGCGCTAAACAGGTAGAGGTACTTCTGCTTCCCATCCTCCCTTGGCATCTCATTCCTCTGCAGCTTCAGTGAATTCTCACTCATCTGGACTCTAAAGTCTATGTATGCCAAAGTCTTGTTGTTACAGAGGCCAAAGCTCATGGTTCCAGTAGGCACTTTGGGATCCTGGAGTTACATGGTACAGTGCTGAGTGTTACAACGCCCAGGTACCCCACAGAATCAGTTTCAGAACCAGTTCTGGTAAGGACTATACAGTACCTCAGCAGATGCAGTTCTGTAACTCCTGTGAACACTATGTGGCACCTACACAAACAAGTAGCATCAGGGGGTTTGGTGAGAAAATGGGTTATCTGCAAGGGCTATAGGACTGAATCCCTTGACCTGTTCCCAAGAAAATGATATAACTACATTTAAATCTTCATTAGCATTATTTTTCAAATTATTATGTAACTACCACCACACTTGGTTTACAGCTGATTACAAAAATGAGTTATTTCCTTTTCTGCTCTCGAAAGAGTTGTTTCCAGCCCAGGCAGTGGCACAGGGTACTACTGTTTCAGAACAGAAAGTCCTATCGAATCGCACTGGCTAGACAGAATAAGGGAAAAGGGAAGCAATCCATCTTTGGAGGACTGTGTTGCATAAGCTTGCTAACTACTTTCAGCTGGCAGTTTATTCTCAGCACTACCCAGTTAAACAGGTTGGAGAACTTACACCCAATCTTTATTCAAAGTCATTCTGGCTCAATAATGATATTTTAAAACTGACTTATTTAAAGTGGTGCAAAACCTTGAGTGGACACCTTTAGTGCACTAGACATTCAACATACTTAATTTATGATTGAATTACCTGATTTAGTTTCAGTGGTGCAGCCCTGAATATAAATATGCCCTAAGGTAACAAATTATGTAGCAAAATGCAGCAAAAAGTCTGAGCATTCTAGTAGTTCTTTGGAGAGATGCCAAAACTTAATAACATGAACAGAATAAATAAGCTTTACAAACAAATCTATTTTTCAAAGGTAACATCTGTTTTGCACTGGCTCCTGGTGTGAACAGATTCATCTGCGCACATGCGTGACTAGGCTAGTGGGGATTCTGTGTATTCAAATACCTATCTGCACACTATGCCTTCATCAAAAACTCTAATGTAAAAAGGATTCCAAGAGTTGCTTTTCAAAACAAACTTCTTACACCTGTTTTGCAAACTATTTCATATGAATAGTTATATTGAATAAGTGCTTAGAATCAAAATCTAAGAATATTCTTGTGTTTTCAGTAACATTTTTGTAATCTTTCCATGCCTGTAAGCAAAGCTACTTCATTAATCCTTTAATCATATAAGTGAATTTTAATTACCCAGATTGAGTATATTTTTAAAGGCTTCTGAAACTAGTTGACATTTGGTCATACTGGTTGAAAATAAGGAAGGAGTTTACTCAGTTATTTAAAAAAAAAAAATAAATATCTGTGCTCCACAGGATGGGATAGAGTCAGCTCTGCCTGTAACACTAAAGTATGCTTCCTTCGCAGAGGCTGTTAGATAGGTGTTCATCAGAAACCATCTTCTGTCTTTGGACTGTGACAGAGAGTTGCCAAGACCCTTTATTTGCTAGGCACGTCTAAGGTACATCCAGCACCAGCCTACAATCTCACAAGAAAGTACTGCACTCAGCCACGCTAATGTGTTACACACTTTCATTAACACATAGACATTCTTTGCTTATTTATTTTCCCAGGATGTTTATTTACTCAGAAATCTCTCGTCCACAGGGAAGGGAGTCTGAAATTCTGTCTGAGGCAGACTATTTCCCTCAGTCACAATTTTTGGAATCCTGCCTTTTTGCTACCTCCCTGGGACTTCCTGCACACCAAGACTGTGCTGTGCTAGAAGCCATATAACTGCTTTGGCTTATGCTGTGTTTCATCAATTTAAACCAAATTTTCCACACAGTATATGACGCAACCTACTTATATCAAATATACAACAGAATGTGCATGAAAACTTGCAAAATGGATGTTTTATCTTTGATTTACAAGTTTTCTGAAGAAGCGGAGATCATTATTTTAGTTGGACAGAAATTAGACAATATTATGCTATGCACAAAGCCAAAGAGATTAAATAAAAAATGAATACTTGCCTTCACTCAGTTCTGTTACAGATAAGGAAAACTGTGGGTTTAGTGTATTGAGTTCTTTTTCTGTACTGCACAATTAACGTTTTGGTTTAGTTTTTTTTCTACAAATTAATTTCCTACCATTGCTTTATAAAACCTTTATGCTTTGTTTTGTTCTTTCCCAGTAAGATTTTCATTAAATTTTGCTCATGATTTAAAGTTATAGTGCCCCTGTAAACACAACCCTTGCTAACAAACAAAACTATGAATTATTAATAGTAGTTGTTAGTTTGGGGAGCTATCTGAACATTAGGTTATTCTAACATCTCCTGGGAGTTGGGCAGGTACAGGGGAAGCAAGCAGTATCTTGCAAAATCTAGGAAGAGAGGCTGTGTGCATTGGGTCAGAATCCCTTCATGAACTCTAGAGCAGCAATAGCTTCACCTTTCAGCAGCTGCGGCATCACCGCTGTTGCTGCAGAGCCTAAGAATAGCTGATGAGCTCAGCTAGTTCCCAGTCTCAGCTAACACATCCTTCCTACTACTGGGTCCCTCAGGTTCCACAAGTTGAAACGCGCATGGAGATTCACCCCAACACTTTGCATGAGGTCATAACCACTGCATCTGGTCATGGATGCAATGCATGCAGAGGGGCAAGGAAGAAGGGAACACAGTTTGGCCCTTGTGAAAAATATGTAAGCTCCAACATCACACTATTGAGGAATTTTCAATTTCAGCCTCAATAAAACTCAGAGAAGCAGCTGTGAGTGACAGGAACATTCTATAATTCACTGTAGCCAGTTTCAGGATCAGATAATATTCAGCAGTAGAAAGAAAATCAGGGCATTAATGCCCAAAAGCCAAAGGGAAACTCATTTTGAGGAAATCACTCCTGCATTAGGTAAAATAAAGGTACTGAAGAAGAGCAAGCCAAAAGACAATAAAATGAAAAGCAATAAAAACATATTGTTTCTTAGGCTTTGATGTTTTTTTTTTTACTTTTTCTAGTTTTAATTTTGATCTTTAACTGAACAATGTAAAGTCAAATGAATGGGAACCATTTTGATTTTAAATCTCATTTTATACCTAAAATTTGGGGCTGGGGTGTGAAAGATGATGTATGTGTGTAAGTATATGTGTATAAACAACATGATAGAAAACACCTACATAATATAAACGCAAAATCATGTGTTTATATTTTTGTTATTTCTATACTATTTGTTCTCAGAACTTTCAGTAACAAACAGAAGGCTCCACTGTGCTCAACAGTGCACAGAAGCCAAACAGAAATCTCCCACACACCCTACAGAACAGCTCAAGAGAAATGTGAGGGGTAAAACAAAATAAAGAACATGCTTTCTGGAAAATTTAACAAGTGGATAATGTAAGCTAGGATGCTGACAAATGGAGGTAGAAGCACAACTCAGACCTGAGTAAGAGATGAACGATGGGGTGGGGCAAGTCTGTGAAAATTATGTCAGTCAGAAAGTCTGGGGAAACAGAAAAGAGTCCAAGAGGAAAAGAAAAAAATGAGGGAGGAGAGACTACATATATGAACACCCCTGGGATTTAGCATGACTAATGATCACCAAGTCTGAAATCAAGTAGATGAGTCAGCAACCTCTTAGCAGGATCTCACTCTTAACAGCAGCAGTCCGAAACACCTCTGTCTTCACCGAATCACAGACTGTTCGGGGTTGGAAGGGACCTCTGTGGGTCATCTAGTCCAAACCCCCTGCTGAAGCAGGGTTGCCTACAGCAGGCTGCACAGAACCTTGTCCAGGCGGGTCTTGAATATCTCCAGAGAAGGAGACTCCACAACCTCCCTGGGCAGCCTGTTCCAGTGCTCCGTCACCCTCAGAGGGAAGAAGCT